>Ga0307509_10000047_pt1 | contig 169362 bp, 123 predicted proteins | sample 10_EM_MG_FD_202245 | JGI IMG/M metagenome (GOLD analysis project Ga0307509, IMG submission 202245) | Populus trichocarpa ectomycorrhiza microbial communities from riparian zone in the Pacific Northwest, United States - 10_EM | ecosystem: Host-associated > Plants > Roots > Unclassified... | reverse complement strand
TCTCGCCGCTCGGGTCGCCGCCATCGTCGGTCGCACACGCCGTGGTCGAGAGCAGAACGCCGAGCGAGACAACTGCGAGGGACTTCATGCCAGACCCCTTGTGCACGCGGTCTGCCAGGTTTACCGATATGTAACTAGCTGTAACCGCGTCGCTTATTCAGCCCGCCTCCATGCACGGCTCGCGCGCCAGGGTGCACGTGAAACTGTCCAGGGCCACTCGGAGGTCGACCCAAAACCGTTCGGCCCGCACCGGGACATCGCGATTCGCGAGCTTGGTCACATGCAGCGCGATGGCGTCGAGATCCCAGAGCGAGTGACGACGTCATCGTACATCGCCGCCTTTCGGCCCTTCGACCGAGGCGGAAACGCGCTGCCGTCACCGAGGCTCCCCTCACGTACGATCCAGCCGTTCGCGGATGGCGGTAACCCGAGCAAGCCGCGGTGCGCGTCGACCGGGCCGATTCACCGCCAGACGAGGCTGGTGGGCAACACCGGCGCAGCGGGGCACCGGAGCCAAACGTGCCGTCCATCGCGCCACATGCGCCACGCTACGCCGCGCGGCGCTCGGGCTTGACCACCACGACCACGGAGGCCACGAGGCCCACGACCGCGGCGAGCAACAGGATCGCGTCCGCTGAACATCTCGCCATCACAAGCGTCGATGATGTCGAGCAGTGCGACGGAACGCGAACTACATCGCCTGCGCGGCGAACGCCCACAGCGCGGGAGGCGCTGCGCTTGATCAGTCGCCGGGCAGATCGAGAACGCTATCGCCGTAGATCGTGTCGACGTCGAGGATGGTGTCGTTGGAGAGGGTGACGCGTTCGCCAGCCGCCGCGAACTGGTAGAGCCAGGTCCTCGTGCGATCGCGGCGGAAGTGCTCGAGTCGTGGCTGGGCCTGGGAGACAAGGACGTAGTCGTTGAGTGACTCGATGCGCTGATACCCATCCCACTTGAGGCCGCGATCATATTGCTCGGTGGAGTTGGATAGAACCTCGACGAGGATCGTCGGGTTTGTGAGCACATCAGGGGCGCTGGGTTCCGCGGCCGGTGGGCCGCACACGATGGAGATGTCTGGATAGACGTAGCGGTCGCGACGACAAGCGGTGACTCGCTGATCGGAGGTGAGCACGACGCAGCGGCCTCGCAGCTGCGGGCGAAGCGCTTCGATGAGGCTGGCGCACAGGGCATTGTGCCGTATGCTGCCGCCGGCCATGGCGAACACCTCGCCATGAAAGAACTCGTGGCGCACCGGCTGCTCTCGCTCCCAGGCGAGATACTCATCAGCGGTGAGGTGAGAGCGCTGTGCGACGCGGGCCACGGCAACGAAGGTAGCACGGCGGCGTGAGCCGCCATCAACGTCGTAGGGGACGTCGCGGGCGCTACTTCGCCGGCGGCGGGGCTGCGGCAGCGGCGCGTTGTGGGCGCGGCAGGATCCGACAGACGGTGCCGGGCTGGAGATCTGGGGGCGGGTCGATCAGGTCTGCGTCGGCGATGATCATCTGGGCGACGGCGTCGAGCTCGGGCGACATATGGCCGATGGTGGCGGTGAGCAGATCGGGGCGGCGGTCGACGCGGACGTCGACGGTGTCGCCAGTTTTGATGGCGCCGATCTTGTCGGCGGGGATGGCGAACTTGACGAGCACGCCGCCGGAGATGAGGCGGATGACGGGGCGGCCCTCTTCGACGCGGGCGCCGTCTTGCGGGTAGATCATGGCGACGCTGCCGGCGATCGGCGCGACGAGAGTCATCTCGTTGAGGTGGGCCTGGAGCTGCGTGATCTTGGTGGCGCGCTCGTCGGCGGTGGCCTGGGCGAAGGTGATGGCAGCGGCGGCCTTGGCGACGGCCTGGCGGGCCGCGGCGAGATCGGCGACGGAGCCGACGCCGCCGGCTTCGGCGTTCTGTTCGCGGGTGACGACGATTTCGGCGCCGCGCTTATCGACGACGGCCTGGGTGATGGAGGCGTGAGCCGTACGGAGCTGGGCGCGTGCGGCGTCGAGCTCCTGGCGGAGCTGGCGATCGTCGAGGCGGGCGAGGAGCTGACCTTTGGTGACGGTGTCGCCGAGCTTGACGGTGAGGGTGGCGCTGGCGCTCGTGTAGGGAGCGCTGACGTCGGCGGATTGCTTGGGGGTGAGGGCGGCGATGAAGCCGGGTTTCTCGTCGGTGTGATCGTCGGCTCGATCGGGGAGCGGGGCGATGGCTTCGATCGGATCAGACGATTCCGCGGAATCGTGGGAAGCGTTGCCGCAGGCCAGGAGTTCGAGGCCCGCGAGGACAGTGAGCGTGATGCGCCCACGTGTGCGTAGCGTGGGCTGATTCGCGGGCGCGGGCGCACTCGCGACGATCGCGCCCCGACGTGACGGACTGGCGATCACGTGCCCACGTGGGTGGCTGGCGATCGGGCGGCGGCTCATGCGACGCCTCGGGGACCGTCGTTCTGCAGCTGCGCGGCGACCAGGCGGGCGTAGTGGGCGCCGCGGGACAGCAGCTCGTTGTGGGTGCCCGCCTCGACGACTTCGCCTGCCTCCATGACGAGGATCAGGTCGGCGTTGACGATCGTACTGAGGCGGTGGGCGAGCACGATGCGGGTACAGCGCAGCCCGGCCAGGTTGTGGATCACGCGGCGCTCGGTCTCGCTGTCGAGAGCGCTGGTGGCTTCATCGAGGATGAGGAGGGCGGGCTTGTGGACCAGGGCGCGGGCGAGGGCGACGCGCTGGCGCTGGCCGCCGGACATGGAGGCGCCACCATCGGACAGGATGGTGTCGTAGCCCATGGGCATGGCGCGGATGTCGTCGTCGACCGCGGCCAGGCGGGCGGACTCGACGATCTTGTCGAGGGTCGCGGTGGGGTCGCTGAGGCCGATGGCGGCGCGGATCGAGCCGGCGAACAGGGACGGGGACTGGAATACGACGCCGATCTGGCGGCGCAGGGATTTGAGCTCGAGGCGGACGAGGTCGTGGCCGTCGAAGGTGACCCGGCCTTCGGTGGGGCGGTAGAGGCCGGCGATCATGCGGGCGAGGGTGGACTTGCCGCAGCCGGAGCGGCCGACGATGGCGACGGTGGATCCGGCGCGGATGTCGACCGAGACGTTGTGGACGACGAAGGGGAGGTTGTCGCCGTAGCGGAACGAGACGTTCTGAAGGGTGACGCGGCCGGTGAGGCGCGGGGCGCGCGCGACGTCCTTGCCGGTCTGCTCGGGGGGCGTGCGGAGGACGTCGTCGATGCGGTCCATGTAGCTGCTGAGGAGCTGGAGCTGGAGCGCGCTGTTGACCATGGTCGACAGCGGCATCAGCAGGCCGATCGCGAGGGAGTTGATGGCGAGCATCTCGCCCATGGTGATGGCGCCCGACATGACCTGGAGCGCGCCGAGCAGGAGGATGCCGAGCGGCGAGCCGGCGGTGAGCAGGCTGCCCATGGCGTCGACGCGCGCGCTGAGCCTGCCGCGGTCGAGGGCGACGTTGAGCTCGTCGACGTAGAGGTTGGACCACCGCTCGACGGCGCGCGACTCGGCGGCGGCGGCCTTGAGGGTCTCCATGCCGTGCAGCATCTCGACCAGGTAGGACTGCGAGCGGGCCTGGGCCTCGAGGGAGCGGGCCATGAGGTCGCGGTAGCCGCGGCGCGCGAGGTAGAACACGGCGATCTGGATGATCCCAAGGCCGATGACGATCGCGCCCAGGAACGGATTGATGACCAGGATGAGGACGGCGTAGCCAATGACGAGGGTGCCGTCGAGCAGGGCCGAGAGCGTGTTGCTGGTGAGCAGCTCGCGCACGGTGGCGTTGTTGTTGACCCGCATCATCAGGTCACCGGCGGAACGGCGCTGGAAGAAGTCGTAGGGCAGGCGAGACAGGTAATCGACGAACCCCAGGGTGAGGCGGGTGTCGAGGTTGGTACGGAGCTGGAGCAGGAGGTGTGACCGGACGAGGGTCGAGATCATCTGGAACACGAGCAGGCCACCGAGGCCGATCGCGACGACCATGAGCAGGTTGCGATCGCTGCGCGGCACGACGCGGTCGACGATGACGGCGGTGACGAGGGGCAGGGCGAGCGCGAACACGCGGAGCAGGATCGAGGTGACGACCACGCGGGTGAGGACGTGGCGCTGGCCGGCGAGCTGGTTGAGGTACCAGCCGAACCTGCCGGTGCCCCGGCGCTGGGGCTCGAAGGTGTCGCTGGGCTCGAACACGAGGGCGACGCCGGTGAACGCTTCGCCGAACCGGGCCGGCGAGACCACGCGGGGGCCCATGCCGGGGTCGACGATCTCGATGCCCTTCTTGGTGATCCGATCGAAGACGACGAAGTGGTTGAACTCCCAGTGCAGGATCGAGCCGGGGGGCAGGTAGCGGAGCTGCTCGACGTCGAGGGTCAGGGCGCGGGTGCGCAGCCCGTACCACTCGGCGGTGCGGACGAGGGCCAGGGCGTCGACGCCGTCGCGGCCGCTGACGCCGGTGGCCTCGCGGACCTCGTCCAGGCTGACGTCGCGGCCGAGGTGGGCGAGCACCATCGCGAGGCTGGCGGCGCCGCAGTCCGCGGCCTCGAGTTGCTGGACGAACGGGACCTTGTGGCCGCGCCGGCCGCGCGCGAGCTTCTCGAGGACCGGGAACAGCTCGGCGGCGGTCGCGTCGTCGGGGTCGTCGGGCGCCGGGGGGGCCGGCGGCGATGGATCGCGGGCGGCCATGGCTAGATCTCGCGTCCGGGGGTGCCGCGTGTGCGGCGCGGCGGAGGGGGGACGCGCCGCGGGTCGGGGCGACTCGGCCCGTGCGCATCGCTGGGCGTGGCTTCGGAGGCAATCATGTGCAGCGGCGGCCTTGTGCTTGGCGCACCAGCGCCCTGCGCGTCGGACACCATGACATCGCGATCGCCTCGATGCACGACCGCCATCACGATCTCCGCTGTGACGCCGCGGTGCGTCCACGCGGTCGCCATCACCGCAACCCCGGGATCAGGCTCTGAAGCAGCGAGCGCGACTGAAGCTGGACCTCGGCGAGGCCGACCATGCCGTCGTGGAGCTGGAATTTCTCGTGGTCGGCTTCGAACTCGGCGGACACCAGGCGGGCCTCGACGACCACGACCGTGCCGGTGAGCGGGAGGCTGTCGCCGAGGCGCTCGCCGAGGAAGCGGGCGCGGGCCTCGGCGGCGCCGAGCACATCGGAGATCGCGCGGACTTCGCTGGTGATGTGGACGCCGCGGTAGCCGGGGAGGGTGAGGCGCAGCGGCTGGTGCGCGCGCAGCCGCGGGCGTTCGTCGCCGGGGAGGAACGCGATCACCTTGAGGCCCTCGGTGGTGGCGGACTCGACGAGCGAGAGCACGACGGTGCCGGGGCCGACGCGCTGGCCGTTGCGCACCAGGACTTCCTTGACGATGCCGGCGTGCGGCGCGCGGATGGTGCGGGACTCGACGCTGATGCGCGCGCTGTCGCGCTGCGACCGGATCTGGCCGAGGGCTTGCTTGACCGCGGGGTCGGAGGGCGATTCCAGGTAGGCGACGAGCTTGCTCTCGAACTCGATCTCGAGCGTGTGGAGCTGCCCGACCTGCTCGGCGTCGTGCAGGCGTGCGAGGACCTGACCGGCCTCGACCTTCTGGCCGCGCGCGGCGGTGAGCGAGCCGATGGTCCCGGCCTCGCGGGCGATCAGCTCGCTGCGCCCGGTGAACTGGACGACCGCGGCGCCCTCGGCGTACTGGTGGACGTGGGCCAGCGAGGCGTAGAGCACGGCGGCCGCGAGCGAGCCGAGCACGAGCCAGTAGGCGGCGCGCACCCAGCCGGGGTGGACGCGCACGACGTCGCCGCGCTGGCCGCGCCGGACGAGGTTCATGATCGCCTGCTGGCGGAACATGTCGGACGGCCCGCGATCGAGGCGGTCGCCGAGGATGGCGTCGGCCTCGACGCGCATCGAGAGCTGGAGGACGTAGGGCGCCCACGCCGAGGCGAGGGCCTCGAGCTTGTCGAGGTCGACGTGGCTGAACGGCGGGCGGTGCTCGTCGCGCAGCGCGATCAGCACGGCGTGGACGTGGCCGTCGGGGCCGGCGACGGGCTGCGCGACCAGGCGCTCGCGGCCGGTGCCGCCGGGGTTGTCGATCTCGGCGCGATAGAGCGCGTCGTCGGCGGCGTGCGGGACGACGACGCCGGCCACGGCGCGGACAGCGAAGCCGGCGATCCCGGCCGACGCGGGGGATTCGGCGTCGTCGGCGCCTGCGCCTGACCACACCAGCCCGGATTCCTCGTCGCAATACAGGCAGCGAGCGCGGTCGGCGCCGACGAGCTCCACCACCGCGGCGATCGCAGCGCGAGCGGCGGCGTCGGGTTCGGCCTCGGCCCCGATCGCCTTGGCGTAGGCACAGGCCACGGCGGCGAACGCCGGATCGGGATCGCGCGGCGGCAGCGGCGGTAGCTTGGCGGCGGCCTGGGTGAACAGCTCGCAGACCCGCGACGCGGCCATGCCGCGGACCAGTCGATAGAACACCGGGATCTGGGTGTCATCGATCGGCGGTGTCTCGCCGGCGGGATCGGCGAGCAGGAAGGTCACGGGCTGCCGGCGATCGGGGACGTGGGCGCCCGTCGCTTGTTCGAGCAGCAGCTCGCCGGTCATGTCGGTGAGCCGGCGGCCGACGACGACGATCCGCGCGCCGCCTGCGATCCGCTCGAGCGCGGCCTCACCGGTCTCGACCTCGTCGAGCCCGAACTGCCCGGCGACCGCCGTGCGGAGCCACAGCCGCGCCGCGGGGTCCGCATCGGCAAGCAGGATCTGATCGGCGCCGAGCTCGATGCGCGCGCGAACCTGCGTGATTTCGTCCCACTCGTAGGCCAAGGCTCTCCGAGTGTAGCAAATGCTCGGCGAGCCCGCGGCGGTTGGTCCGGGTCTGTGGTCCGAGATATGGTATCAGCCGCGCTGGCCGAGCAGCGTCTGGGCAATCGCGGTGGACAGCGCGCGCGGCCCGAACACGTCGTCGAGCCAGAACCACTCGCCGGCGGGGTTGATCTCGAGGAACACGTGGCGACCGTCGGGGGTGACCACGATGTCGGCGGCGCCGTAGGACAGGCCGAGTCGATCGGCGACGCCGAGCAGCTGGTCGGTCACGGCCGGGGGCAGCGCATACGGCGTCCAGGCGTCGAGTAGCCGGCTGCCCTCCTTGCGCCAGTCGACCCGCGAGCGCGCCAGCGACTGCGAGTCGACCGCGGCGGCGAACACGCGGCCGCCGATCAGCGTGACGCGCAGCTCGATGGCCTTCTCGAGGTGCTCCTGGAACGTCATCGGCGCGAGCGCGAGCTGGTCGAGGTGGTCGAGCGCGGCGGCGGGGAGCTCGGAGGTGAACATCACCTGCTCGCGCCCGGCCTCGTCGTAGATCGCGAACGACGATAGCGCCTTGACGATCAGGCGGCCGCGGCAGACGTCCCAGAACGCGCGGACGGCGTCGGGATCGTTGGTAGTCAGTGTCCTGGGGACGTCGAGCCCGAGCGCGTGGGCGATCTCGAGCTGGTGCGCCTTGTGATCGGCGGCGCGCACGGTGGAGGTCCGGTCCATCGTGAAGCACGACATGCTCTCGAGCATGCCGAGCAGGGTGGCGCGCGATTCCTTGATCGCGGCGTCGCGGTGCTGGGGGTCCATCTCGGTGGGCAGGGCCGCGGCGATCGCGGCGCGGCGATACCAGATCGCATCGACGTCGCCGAGCACCAGCTCGCCAGCGGCGGTGCGCAGCGTCGAGCGGCCACGCGGCTGGTGGAGCGCCAGCTGCACATCGGTGGGAAACAGGTCGGTGTCGAGCCGGACCACCCGGGCGGCGCGGGCCTCGAGCGCGGCTTGCACCAGCGTCACGCTTGCGTTGTCGTTGGACTTGGTGACCAGCAGGACGGTGTGGGTCATCGGCGTTTACACAGCTCCTCGGCGATGGCGTCGGCGATCGGTAGGTCGAGGTCGCGCTCCAGCATGCCCCACTCACCCACCGGGTTGACCTCGAGAAAATGCACCGAGCCGTCGCGGGCGCGGAGAAAGTCGGCGGCCCCGAACCGCAGCCCCAGCGCGGACATCAGCTCGGCGAACCGCGCGGCGACGTCGTCGGGCAAGGCATCGGTCCGCCAGGGCGACGTGGCGCCCGGCGTGCCGGTTCGCCAGTCGTCGCTGGTGGCGTCGAGTGAGCCGACGAAGCACCGGCCGGCGACATAGACGACGCGTAGCTCGCGGACCTTGTCGACGCGCTGCTGAAAGATCATCGGCGCCAGCGCCAGGCCGTCGAGATCTTCGAGATCGGCCGCGCGGAGCGTGTGGGTGTACACGGCGGCGGGCGGGGCGCCCATTGACCTCGAGACCGGGGTCAGCATCTTGGTGACGACGTGGCCGCCGCACGCATCCCACAACCGATGCACCTCGTCGGGATCGTTGCCGACGACGGTTAGCGGCACACGCAGGCCCGCTTTGTGCGCCTCGCGCAGCTGCACCAGCTTGTTCTCGGCCTCGCGGACGCGCGGCAACGGATCCAGCCACTCCGCCTGGTCCAGCGTGCTCAGGAAGCCGTCGAGCGCCGCGCGCGCCTCGCGCGTACACTGGCCGGCTTCGAGGTCGCTGAGGCCGTCCGGGCGGGGTGCGTGGAAGATCCGGCGCATCCAGACCGCGCCGACCGCGTCCATCGGCACGTCGCGGCCATCGACGCGCAGACGAACGGATAGCCCTGCCGGACCGACCCGCGTGGTCAGCTGAGACTCGCCGGGAAATCGATCGGTATCGAGACGGATCGCGTGACAACCCCGCCGCACGACCCCTGCGAGCACACGATCGATCGTGAAGTGATCGGCCGAGTGCGTGATCAGCAGGACAGCGTGCGACGGAGTGGTCATGGCAGCGGAGCTAGACGCCCTCGTCTTCCTCGTCGTTGTCCGACGGGTACTTCAGCGTGGCCTGCGGAACCGGGACCGGGGTGCCGCCGGTGACTGCCTGCAACTGCTGCTGCTCGAGAAAGCGAGCGAAGAACGGCTTGGTCGGGAGCTTCTTGCTGGTGCGGTTCATGTCGGTACTCCTGCTTGAGATGGCTCGTACTACGAGCCACCACGGCAAATGTAACAGCAACCGATCAAGAGCAACAGCATACCACTTGCCAAGGTGGAGTGTGACCTCTTGTCATCACTCTCGACGTGGTGTGCGCTGATGGTCGCGCCAACGTGCTTCAGCGAGCGGCTTGCACCGTCGCGAAAGATGGAGTCGCCACGCAGCGAGCTCCTGGTGCCCACGCCTGTGCGCAATGAATCGGATTTGCGACCAGATCTCGATGGGCAGGTCCTGGTGAATTAGCAGGCAACCCGCCGCACGGCGCTTGCGCTACACCCGATCAATCGCTGCATGATCAATCGAATGGGTGAGCCGACAGCGGCGTGCGGCGAATCGGCGTGGCGCTCAGGTGGTGCCGTCGTCGTCGTTGTCCGACGGGAACTTCTGCGTGGTCGCCGGTGGCTCCTGGCCGCCGGTGACTTCCTTCAAAGCCTGCTGCTCGAGAAAGCGGGTGAAGAACGGCTTGGTGGGGGGCTTCTTGCTGGTGCGGTTCATGTTCGATACTCCTGCTTGAGATGGCTCGTACTCTGAGCCACTAATCCTGACCCTAGCAGCATCCATGCGAGCCATGCGAGCCGTGCGAGCCATACGAGCCATACGAGAGTAAAAAAAGGTGCTACCTGACAAGCTGTTCGTGACTCGCGTCATGAATCGGATGGATCTTTTGTGCTTCTCTGTCGTGAATCTTAGTCCAGATGTTTCAAGAGGTCAGCGGACCACTCGCGAATGCCAGTTTGCAGTGTCCAGTGCAGTGGGCACCGGATACGGCGGTTTCGTCGCGATGACACGTGGCGGCGCGACGTCGATCGCGAGCGCGAGGCCGCGCCCGCTCACGAGCCGTCGAACGAAGCGTTCGCGGACCGATCGCGCCTGGGCCAGATGCAACGTCCCATGCGGGACTGGACCTCGGTGCGCCGAGTCAACGGCGGCCGTGCCACTCGAACACGGGCGCGCGCCTCGTGCGGCGGAGGTAGCCCGCTGGCGGCGCCCAACGACACCACATTATCGTACGGCGCGATCGTGCTTGGCGAGCCACGCGGCGGCCTCGGCGCGCTCGTGGGCCCATTTGCCGGCGGCGGACTCGAACAGCGCCCGCGCGGCCACGATCTCCTCGTGCGCGCGGGGGCGCTGATCGGTCCACAGCTCGCGACCGAGCTTCCAGCGGGCGGACGCCAGGACACCGGGCTCGAGCTGCGAGCTCGCCAGCGCGGCGATCGTGCGTTCGAAGTCCGCGATCGCTGCCTGGCGGTGGCCGAGCGCGGCTTGCGCGGTGCCGCGCAGCTCGAGCGACTGCGCGACGATCGGATGCGATTCGCCGAGCGTCTTGCCGAGCTGGAGCACGGCGCGGTCGAGCTTGGCCTTCGCCGCGGCGTAGCGATGCAGCCCGATCAGCGCCGCGCTGTGGCTGGCCTCGCACATCGCATACGGCGCGGCGTCGTCGCCGGTCGCGAACGCGACGATCTCGCACGCGCGCGCGAACTGCGGCTCGGCCTCTGCGTGGCGCCCCATGGCAGACAGGATGTCGCTCTGCGTGCTGAGCAGCTCGCCATAGCGCTGGCTGCGCTTGCCCTGGATCTTTGCGATCGCGTCGAGCGCGCCGGTGATCTCGGCGAGCGCCGGTTCGTTGCGCCCCGCGTCGGCCAGGACCCTGGCGAGGTGGACGTGCGACAGCGCTCGTTGGGATTGGGTCTCGGGCATCGTGCGATCGGCCAGCTCGACGGCGCGGCGCGCCTCGATCTCGGCTTGTTTGGGGTGGCCTGTCAGCGACAGGTTGAGCGCGAGCCGTTCGAAGTACACCGGCGGTCCGAGGATCTGCCCGGTGGGCGATCGCGGCAGCTGGTCGATCGCCCGGCGATACGCCGCGGCGGCGTCCGCGTAGCGGCCCTGGGTCTCGGCGACGTACGCGAGCCCGAGCAGCGCCTTGGGCAGGTAGTCCGAGCCGATCGCCTCGGCGAGCGCGACGGCCTTGTGTAGCTCGGCCGCGCCCTCCTGGGGGCGATTCGCGGCGACCAGCACCATGCCCTTCATGTACTCGAGCGTGGCCAGCACGCGCGGCGGCCGGCCGATGCGGTCCGCGGCCGCCTCGGCGTACGTCACGTACTCGAGCGCGCGCGCCGGATTCTGATCGTCGGACGCATGGATGTGCGCGAGCTGGATCCAGCTGTTGGCCGCGACCTCGTCGTGGTGCGCGCGCTCGGCGGCCCCAGCGGCGTCGCGCAGCATGCCGGCGACCGGCCGCGTGTCGCCGGTCGTTTCCTGGATCATGGCGCGCGCGTACTGCGCCTCGGCGTGGAGCGGCGGCCACAGCGCGGCGGCGGCGGCCACCACCTGCTCGGCATCGCGCAGCGCGCGCTGGACCTCGGCCGGGCCGCTGGCGCGCGACGCGTCGGCCAGGCGGTCGCGCAGCGCGGTCACCTTGCGGCGGAGCTCGCGATCGGCCGGCACCCGCGCGAACAGCAGGCCGGACACCGGCGCGGCGCACAGCGCCGGCTGACCGGGGACGTCGCTGATCCGGCTCGCGTATCTCGCGCCGGCGGGCCCGTGCTCGATCACATCGGCCACGGCGCCGCCGAGCTCCAGCCGGCGCGCGTCGAGGCACGCGGTGGTCGTCGCGTCCTGGGCGACCTCGCGATCGGCGTGGCAGGTCGCGAGGTGCGTCGCGCGCCACGCCTGGGCGGTCGCGCGCAGCTTGTCCACCACGGTGCGCTGGAGCCGCGGCTCGACCGCGAGCACGGCGCCGAGCTGCGCCTCCAGGCGCGGGTTGTATGCCTCGGCCAGCGGCTCGAGGGCGCGCGCGCAGCGATCGACGGGTGGCGCGGGCCGGGTGACCGCGAGCGCGGCCGCGATCCCGAGCCCGACCAGGCCGACCGCACCGGCGGCGAGCGAGATCCGGCGGCGGCTCGCCCGGATCGCGACGAGCTCGGCGAGCAGCGCCGGCATGTCGGGCCAGCGGTTGCGTGGATCGAACGCGAGGCCCTTGCGGAGCGCGCGCAGCAGGCGCCGCGGCACGCGCATCGCGCCGGCCGGCGGCCTGAGGCGAGGCCCGCGCATGGCCGTGAAGATCTCGGCGAGCGTCTTGCCCGGGAACGGCCGCGCCCGAAACAGCGCCTCCCACAGCGACACCGAGAACGCGAACACGTCGGTGCGCACGTCGAGCTTGCGGCCGGCGATCTGCTCCGGGGCCATGTACGCGGGCGTGCCGATCACGGCGCCGTCCGCGGTCGCATGCGCGCGCACGGTCACCGGGTACAGCGTCTCGACCACCATGGCACCGGCGGGGATCGTCGCATCGGTCGCGGTCATCGCGGGGATGGGCGTGTCCACGTCGGTCACGTCGAGGTCATAGACCGCGGCGGCCTGTGCGGCCTCGCGCGCGATCCCGAAGTCGGTGACGACCACCTTCTCGGCGTCGCGCGCGACGAGCACGTTGTCGGGCTTGAAGTCGCGGTGCACGATGCCGGCGCTGTGCGCCGCGGCGAGCCCGTCGCCGGCGCGCTCGAACAACGAGACGATCGCGCGCCAGCCGAGCGGGTGTGATGCGAGCCATGCCGCGAGCGTCGAGCCGCGGATCAGCTCCATCGCGATGAACACCGTGTCGCCTTCGCGGCCCGCGTCGTAGACCGTGATCACCGAGGGGTGCGCGAGCTTGGCCATGAGTCGCGACTCGTACACCAGCCGATCCGCGAGCCCGGGAACCTCCCCGAGCTCGGGGCGCAGCACCTTGAGCGCAACCGCGCGATCGAGCTCGGCGTCGTGCGCGTCGTAGACCGAGCCCATACCGCCGACGCCCAGCAGCGCGCGCAGCTCGTAACGTCCGATCCGCGTTCCGGCCGGCGTTCCGGCGGGCGTCGTGGCCGCCGACCCGCACCGCGTCCCGGCCGGCGTCCCGCACCGCGTCTCGGCCAGCGCCCGCGACACGGCGTGGGTCGTCGACGTCCCTGGCCCGATGGTGCCCTGGGGTGGTGCGACGCCGCCCTGGACCGCGGCGATCACGAGTTGCTGGCACGTGACGCATTCGTCGAGGTGCGACGTGACCTGCACGAGCTCGTCTGGATCGAGCGCGTGATGCACCAGCGCGCCGAGCATGTCGTCAGTCGGGCACGGTGTGCTTGCGCGATCGGGAAGCACGGCGCGCGCACTCTAGCGCGCCCGGCACGCGGGTGCATTTCATTGTTGGCCACACCACGTCCGTCGCGGCTCGTCGGCGAGCTGGGCATCTGGTGATAGATTGCGCCAATGGGTGACGACCCGATTCGCGACGCGTGGGAGGCGGGCCGCGCCGCGTGGCCGGAGGTGGTGCTCGCGCTCGCCAGCTTCGCCAGCTTCGCGGCGAGGCTGGCGCCGGGGGCGGCGGTGCGATTTCCGGAGGATCTGTATCTCGCCGCGGCGTGCGGGGCCGGCAACAGCGTGGCGCTCGCCACGTTCGAGCGCGAGATGCTGGCGCCCACGCGCGGCGCGATCCGCTCGATAGACTCCAGCGATGACTTCGTGGACGAGGCGTTCCAGCGGCTGCGGGCGAATTTGTTCGTCGGTGGCTCCCGGCCGGGGATCGAAGGCTATGCGGGGCGGGGGCCGCTGCGCGCGTGGGTCGGCGTGTCGGCCGTGCGCACGGCGCTGATGATGCGGCGCCTGCGCCACCACGCGAAGGAAGTTCCAGTCGACGACGACTGGACGGAGGTGATCGCGACGATCTCGACGAACAACCCCGAGCTCGAGCTGCTAAAGCACCAGTACGCTGCCGCGTTCTCGGCCGCGCTGCGCGCGGCGATCCATGCCCTCGAGCCGCGGCTTCGGGCGGTGCTCAGGATGAGCTTTGTCGACGCGGTCTCGATCGACGAGATCGCGTCGGTGTATTCGGTTCATCGCGCGACCGCCGCGCGCTGGATCCAGCGCGCCTGCGACGCCGTGTTCGCGCACACCCGGCAGGCGCTGGCCCAGCAACTGGCGCTGTCGGGCACCGAGCTCGACCGCATGACCGCGCTGGTGCAGAGCCAGCTCGACGTCAGCATCTCGCAGCTGTTGCCGGAGCATGCGAAGTAGCAGGTAGGCCGTCTGGCCACCACGCGGGGGGGCGCGTGGCGAGGTCGAGGACGGCAGGCGCGTCCGGCGCCATCGCTGGGCGTTCGATCTGCGCGTAGCGATGCATGGTGTCGACCGAGACGTGGCCGAGCCAGGCACACACGGTGTCGAGCTCGACCCCGGCGCGCAGGAAATGCACGGCGGTCGTGTGTCGGATGGTGTGTGGGCTCACGCGCTTGCTCCGCAACATGGGCATCGCCGCTGCCGCCTTCTCGGTCATCCGCGCGACCAGCGAGTGAATGCCAAAGCGGGTGATCGGCCGATGGCGGACATTGTGGAACACCGGCGCATCGCCAGGGCCATCCAGCCGCGCCCCGAGCAAGCGGCGGAGCACCTCGGCGGTGTGCGGCCACAGCGGGCAGATCCGGGGCGTGGCCCGCCGGCCCACGAAGCGTACGACCGGGTTGTCGTCGAGCGTGATGGCGCTGACGGTGAGCTCGGCGACCTCGCTGGTGCTCGCGCCGGTGTTGTACAGGAACAGGATCAGCGCGTAGTCGCGCTCACCTTGCGCGGTGCGGCGATCGGGCGCCCCGAGCAGCGCCTCGATCTCGGCTTGTTCGAGATAGGCTATCGCGGGCGCGGGCAGTCGACGCGGTGGAATGGCATGGATCTCGGCAGCGTGGCCGGCGAGCTCGGGGCTCCGGCGCGCGATGAAATGAAACAGCGCATGGATCGCCTTGAGGCGCTGGTTGCGTGTCGATACCGAGTTGCCGCGCTGATCTTCGAGGTGCGCGAGGAAGCCTTGGACCACGGCCGCCGAGACCTGCTCGATCATGACGCCCGCGAGCTCCAGGCCGTGTTGCTCGTGCAGGAACCGCAGCAGCAGCTGGATCGCATCGCGGTAGCTGTGCTGCGTGTTGCGGGTCAGGTGCCGATCGGTGGCCTCCTCCAGGAGGAAGCACTGGACGCAAGGGTCGAGCAGGTGGCCGTCGATCATGGTACCTCTCCGATGAGCTGAGGCGCGCGAAGTCGCATGGGGGGTCGCTCCTAGTTCGACGGCGGGCTACAGCGGTTACCGAACATGTGAGGAAGACTGACGTTGTCAGCCTCCGGTGAACACCAGGGACGTGTAGGGCGAGCGCCGCTGACTGCGCGTCATGAATCGACACCTCGTGCGCGACGGCCCGCCCGTGGGCAGGAGAGGTCTGGCCGTGGGGCCCGTCGCAGCGCATGACTGGCAAGGTGCGTTCCGGCGGGCAAATACTGTAGGCAAGTTGGTGACCGTCGTCCGCGCGGGCCACAATCGCCCGATGGGCTTACCGTTCCTTGGGGCGATGCTCGCCGCCGTCATGCTGGGTGTAGGTGGACGTGTTGCGCAGGCTGCACCGGGCGAGCTGCGGCTCGCCGATATCGTCGCGGTCGCCGTGCGACAGAGCCCCGAGCTCGAGCGCGCGCGGATCGACGTGGCCGCGGCACGCGCCGAGCTCGAGCGCGCGCGGGGCGTCGAAGACACGCAGATCGGCGCCCAGGCGAGCGCGGTCGCGGTCCACACGCCGAGGACCGATCCGCAGGGCGAATACGAGCAGCGGGAGGTCACGCTGGCGCTGTCCGCGACGCGCAGGCTGGCCACCGGCGGACAGCTCGGGGTCACGGTCAGCGGCGATCGCCTGCACCTGGTCGGGGAGTCTCGGCGCGACGACGGCACCGTGGACAAGAATGGCGTCGACTCCCGGTATCTCGCGTCGGTCGCGGTGGCGCTGAACCAGCCGCTGCTGCGCGGCGCCGGCTCGACGGCATTCGAGGCGCCGATCCGGCAGGCGGCGCGCCAGCGCGACGCGGCGGCGCTCACGCAGGAGGCCAAGGCGCGCGACCTGGTGGTCTCGCTCGCGCAGGCGTACTGGGAGGTCGCGTTCGCGTGGCGCCAGCTCGAGGTGCGCAAGGCGTCGCTCGACCTCGCCCAGAAGCAGCTGGCGTACACCGAGGGCGCGATCCGCGCCGAGAAGGTGCCGCGCAGCGAGGCCCTCGCCGTGCAGCAGGCGATCGCGATCCGCAAGCAGGACGTGATCGCCGGGGAGCAGGCGCTTTACGAGCAGTCGCTGGCGCTGCGCCAGCTCGCCGGGCTCGAGATCGGCCCGGACGCGCTCGCGGTCACGACCGAAGCGCTGCCGGTCAAGATCGAGGCCGAGGGCGTCGAGCCGGCGGCCGTGGTGCGCGCCGCGTTCGACCACAGCCCCGAGCTGGCGGCGCTCGAGGCGATCCGGCACGCGGCCGAGATCGGCGTGGCGGCGGCCGACAACGCGGCGAGGTCCAAGCTCGACCTCGATGTCGTGGCCGGACCGACCGGCGCCGACGCCGACCTCGGCCGGGCGCTGTCGAGCGGGGTCAATCACCCGGGCTATTCGATCAGCGGCAGCTTGACCTTCGCGCACGCGATCGAGGGCCGCGCCGAGCACGGCACCCAGGCGGCCGCGCGGGCCGCCGTCGCCGCTGCCCAGGTCGCCGAACGCGCGGCGCGGGCGCGGCTCGCGGTGCGGGCCACCCGCGCGGTGCAGCGCGCGCGGGCCGCCGTCGCCCGGATCGCGCTCGGCGACGAAGCGATCGGCCTCGCGGAGCAGAACATCGCCGCCGAGCAGCGCCGCTTCGAGCTCGGCAAGTCGACCAACTTCGAGGTCCTGCGCCGCCAGGACGAGCTCGAGCAAGCCCGGCTGCGCCAGGCCGCCGCGACCTCGGATTACCTCGCCGCGCGCGCCGACCTCGACGGCCTGAGCGGCGCGATCCTGGCGCGCTATGGCATCGTCATGCCGTGACCTGGGCGGCGCGACGCCGGCGGCGGGCCCGGGATCACCGGCCGCCTGGCCGCGTACGTCGGCAATCTCTCGAGTTTCAGTTCAGTTCATTTCAGTTCAGGTCATTTCATTTCATTTCAGTTCAGTTCAGGTCGCCCTCCGCGCCCAAACCGCGCGACGCGACGCGCGGTGGGGTGAATGGACCGGCTCTGCCGGTCCAAAGGGGACGGGAACGTCCCCTATCGATCGATCAACCGCGTGGCTTGGCGCGGGCGACCCGGGATTCGTAGATCCGGACCAGCAGGTCATAGAGCACGAGCTCGTGCGCGCGCTGCGCGGAGCGGATCATGCGGTTGATGTGCATGTGGACGTAGCTCGGCGCGAGGTCGAGGACGGGCAGGGCCAAAGCGCCGCGCTGCTCGGCGGCGCGGAGCTCGGCGATGATCGGCGCGTTGGCGAGCGATCGGGCGGCGAGCCGGTCGAGCCCCGGGGACAGCTCGCTGTCGGCGTCGCCGGTGCGATCGAGCAGGGCGTCGAGCGCGGCGCGCTCCTTGCGGTACTTGTCGCCGAGCCCGCGCTGCAGCGCGACCGAGGTATCGAGGCGGTGCTCGCGGGCGAACCCATCGCGGACGCGGCGCATCAGGGTGAGCCGCGTCGCGAGGTCGAAGCCGAGATCATCGAGCAGCTGGTCGGTGCCGCGGAACGCGAGGCGCCAGCGCGCGTCGCTCCCCGCGTCACCCGCGAGCATGCCGAGGATGTCGACCGCGCAGGCGCTGTCGGCGCTGAACAGCCGCTCGGCGAGCTCGATGCCGGTCGGGCCGCCGTAGCGCTCGAGCTCGCGCTCGTAGGTGTCGAGCTGGAGCCGCCACATGCGGCCGTCGTCGAGCATCGCCCGGGTCTGCGCGGCGAGCTTGGGCAACAGCTCGCCGGCAAGCCACGCCGGCTCGCCGCGCACGCGGAACCGCACGTGCCAGCTCGGATCGCTGTAGCGGAGGAAGAACCAGATCGGGGCGCCGGCCGGCCCCACGTCGTGGGACAGCTGCTGGACGATCGGCGCGATCGCGTCGGTGAGGATCTGATCGGCGGTGGCGTGGCCGGTATAGAGCTTGGCGTACAGCCACTCCGAGCCGGGCGCGAAGCTCCGGCGGATGCCAAGTGCGTGCGGTGCGTGCGGCGTCCGAGGCGCGCGCGGCTCCGCCTCGGGGGCCCCGACGGTGGCCGCGTCGCGCGTCCCGGGAGCCGTCGCGGCGACCCGGACGAACGGCACGACGATCTCGTTGGCGTAGCGGCCGTCGGGCCCGTGCACGGAGAGCTCCGACGGCGCTGGCCACAGCTCGGTCAGCGTCACGCTGGTGCGGTTCTTCACCAGCTGCGCGAAGCTATCGACCGACAGGATGTTGTCGAGGTCGACCGGCAGCACGTTGTCGTTGTCCTCGACGCAGACCCAGCGCGGCAGCCGCGCGGCCGATCGCAGCCGCGACAGCGCCTGGACGCGAGCTGCGCCGGTCGCGGTGGTGACCGGCTCGAGCTCCGCCTTGCGCATCGCCCACGACGCCTCGCGCAGCACGACCCGGCCGCTGCGGATCCGCGGCACGAACGGCAACTGGGCGAGCGGCCCGACGTTGAAGTGCAGCGCCGAGAGGTTCTGGCTCTGGAGCGACGCGAGGAAGCGATAGGTGCCGAGCGCGCCAGTCACGAAGTTGTGCGCGTTGGTCAGCCGCGGCACGACCTCGCGGTCGAGCGACACCGAGCGCAGCACGACGCGGTTGTCGCGCACCGAGACCACGAGATCGGTGATCGCGAGCTGGCGGTCGCTCGGCGCCCCCGAGCGACCGAGGTAGACGATCTCGTGGCCGCGCAGCACCGGGCGGGCCGAGATGTTCGCGAGCCGACCGTCGGTGAGGTGGACGACCTCGGCGAACACGGCGCCGGGGCGCAGCGCTTCCTCGGCGGCGAGGTTCGCGGCGACGGTGTCGTGCATCGCCCGATCGCTGTGGCAGAACCGGCCGAGCAGGCTGACCCCGGGCGGGCCGTTCAGCCCGCCGAGCTGGATCTGGAGCTCGCCATCGGCTGCGGTCGCGAGCACGATCATCGCCTGAAACGCGTCGGGCGGCGGTGCGGCGGTGGTGGCGCCCATCGCGGTGAGATCGGCGTCATCGAGCACGATCTCGGTCGCGCCGGTGGCGACCGCACCGGCGATCCGGCGGGCGAGGAACGCCATCCGCGCGCCCCACGGCACCGAATCCTCGGCAGCGGCGCCGGGAAACGCCAGGCCGTCGAGCAGGGGGGACGCCGCGGCGCTCGGCGCCTGCGACGCGGCGAACCCGATCCCGGATTCCTCGTCGAGGACCTCGGCCAGCGGCACCTCGCGGGTCTCGTAGCGCTCGAGGAACGCGGTGCGAAACCGCGCCAGCTCGTCGGTGCCGCGCGGCAGCGCGAGCCGGCGCAGGAGCTCGACGCCGCGCACGATCTCGTCGATCACGCCGGGGCCGAGCTCGACGTGGGTCGCGGTGGGCACGAGGTTGACCTGGAACAGCCGGTTGATCTCGGGCTTGGCCGGCAGCGGCGCGAGCGTCTCGGCGGCGCCGCGATACTGCGCGGGCTGGTTGGCGAGTCCCTGATCGAGCTGGCCGAGCGTCGCGCGGAACGCACGCAGCGCGGCCGCGGCGTCGCGCGCGGTCGCGATATCGGAGATCTCGACGAGCTGGGCGACGATGTCGTCGACCGCTTCGGGGCCGGTCACCGGCGGCGCGAGATCGGACACCAGCACCTGGTTATCGATCAGCTCGTTGATGAAGTCGTCTGCCTCGGCCCGGGAGACCTGGGCCTCGGCGTCGCCCTCGGTGACCACCAGGGCGATCGCGAGATCGGGCGGCAAGGCGCCGCGCCGCGCGCGCGACAGCGTGGCGACCAGGTAGTCGGCCGGCTCGAGGCTGACCAGCGAGTAGCTGCGGCCCTTGGTCTCGCCGTGGCCCTCGCGCCGCATCGCGTAGCGCAGCCGACCGGCGACCTGGCACAGGCTCGTGTTCGGGCGATAGCGCAGCCGCTGGCGGATCGCGGGGTCGGCGGCCAGGGCGTCGGTGAGGTCGGAGAGATAGTCGCCGTCGATCCGCGAGTAGCGGCGATACCGGGCGCGGGGGGCGAGCTCGAGCCGCGTGGTCTCGCCGAGCGCGCCGATCGTGTTACCGGCGAACAACCCGAACGGCGTCGGCCGGGTGGTCATGCGCGACAGGTAGCGCACGAGGCTGCGCTCGGTCTTCTGGCCGGCCTCGCTGGTCGGCTCGGTCAGCCACGCGTCGATGCTGGCTTCGAGACCGGGGGACGCGACGAAGATCGCCTCGCGGATCTCGGGCCGCACCACGAGCGCGGCGAGTCGCGCGCGCAGCATCCGACGATCGGTCTCGATCGCGGCGGCGAGCTGTGCGCGGTCGTCGCCCGCGCCGGGTACGGCGAGTCCGTCGCTCCACTGATCGAGCGTGTCGCGCGGCAGGAGCGGCGTTCTCAGGACAAACGATCCCGAGGGCCGGATCTCAGATGCCGGCGATGCCAGCGCCCCGCGTTTACTCACCTTGGCCATACCGTCTCACTCTAGCCGACACGGCTCCCGGGAGATCCCCGGAACAGGCAACAACTAGTTGAAACTATGCAGATCGCGACACCCTGCTTCCAGGCTGAGCCGACCCCGGGGTAGCCTCGCACGTTCGGTTCACCACGTGGCCCCGGGCGTCCGGGGAGGTAGCGGGCGCGGCGACCGTAACCTGTGAGCTGAGAAAGACCCGAGCGCGATGAGCCTAGAACACCAGAACGACCCGATAGCGCAGCAAGACACCTCCCAGCAGCGCAAGCCCGAGAAGGAGGACCCGTCGTATGGCCTGCCGAGCTTTCTCTACGAGCGAGTCCTGACGATGGGGCCCGAGCAGGCCGAGGATCTCGCCAAGCTACTCAGGCAGTTTCCCGCCTGGCGGCAGCAGCTGTGCGCCGCGGCCACCGAGCAGATGACCGGGCGCGTGGTCCGCCAGGCGGTCGACATCGCGGTCGCGGCCGACAAGACCGACAAGGCCGCGGATCCGACGAAGAGCTCGACCGAGGACATCTGGGCGCAGCACTTCGACTATCAGCAACAGGTCGCGAGCATGGGGCCCGACGATAGCGACAAGCTGGCCGAGATGATCCGCCGGCTCCCGCACTTCCGGGTCCAGATCCTGCGGATGGCCGAGCAGACCATGGGCGAGGCGTCCGTCATGGAAGCGATCGCCACGGCCGCGCATGCGGATCGCGCGCGCGACCGCAAGCAGAATGCCGCGTTCGCGGCCAAGCAGGAGGCGGACGCCGGAAAGTCGCAGCACGACAAGGACCAGGACGCCGCGCAGGCCAAGGAGGAGGAGAAGAAGGCCGCCGCGGAGGACCGCGCCGAGACCGAGCAGCACAAGAAGGATCGCGCGGCCTCGCAGTGGATGCAGGACCATCATCCCGACACGCTCAACCAGCTGGCGCTGATGGGGCCCGACGTCGACAACGTCGCCTACATGCTGACCTACTTCGACGACCAGACCCGGGAGCACATCCGGAACATCGTCACGGTGCGCTACGGCGCGAGCTTCACGGCCCGCGTCGAATCACAGCTGCTCGCCAACCGTGGGCTGGGAAAGCCGATCGACGTGGCCGGTGCCCGGAAATACAACCTCGGTCATCAGCACCAGGTGTCGAAGTTCCTCGAGGCGGTCAAGGACAACGGCTTCCTCGGCGAGAGCGGCGAGATCGATCCGATCAAGGTCGCGGTGTTCCAGCAGACCCAGCGGATCGGCGTCGACGGCAAGGTGGGCAATCACACGATCGCTGCCGCGCAGCAATACTCCGACAGTCATCCGCTGAGCGAAGGACTCGAATAGCGGGCCTCGGCTCGCCGGTCGCTCCGGTCGCTTACTCCATGCGATCGCCCGACGCGCGCACGAAGTGGTGCCGCACGTCGACCACCGCGGCGTCCTTGAGCGTGGGCGGGTCGATCAGCGCGTCCCTGGCGTCGATCCGCACCGGCTCGGGGCTCGCGGGGACCCCGGCCTTGACCGATCGGCCCATCCGGCCGGCGAGCGAGGTATAGATCTCGCGACTCGGCCGGGTCCAGCTCGAGATCGCGCCGGTGCCGCCATATCCGATGACGGTCGCCGCGACCTTGTCGACGATGCCGGGGGGGAGCTTGCCACTGACCTCGACGAATGCTGGGTTCGGCACCAGCCCGGTGTCGAACACCTTGGTGAGCCCCTTCGCGCTTCCGACCGGGGCGAACACCGCCTGCGCCGCCTTGTACGCCGCGACCTCGGCGATCGCCGCGGTCAGATCGGTCTTGCCGCTGCGCGCACCGAAGAACGCCGCATCGACCTCGGAGTCCAGCATCGCGTGGTCGATGAAGCCGGCGTCGTTGCAACCGGCGGCGATGAACGCGAGCTTCTTGCCCCGGAGCGCTTGCATGGTGTCGCCGGCGCTCGAGTACAGCGCCCAGGCGCGGGTCGTGCCGCCGCCGACGTTCGCGGTGGCGAGCAGCCGCCAGCCGAGGTTCGTGGCGTAGCACAGGCCGTCGATGATCGCGAAGTCGACGCCGCCTCGCTTCAGCGCCGCGACCGTTGCGTACGACTGGGCGTCGGTCTTGATCCCGGTGGTCTGCTCGATCGCCTTGGCGATGCTCTGGACGTAGGCGAGCCGGGCCTGCGCGGCGCCGAACTCCACGCTCGGGGCGTAGATGCCGACCGTGATGGTCTGCGCCGGCTGCGCCGCGGCGGGCCTGGCGGCGGCCGCGATCGCGACCACCGTGTACACCAGGAGGCTTCCGAGGTCGCGCGTCTTCCAGCGACGAGTCCGACGCGTCTCGAGGTGGGTGCGCATGTCAGTACCCATAGATCCGCTTCTTGGCGTCGATCCAGCGTTGCAGGTCGCGGGTCTGCACGCCGCGCGCCTTCGCGCGGGTCCATGCGTCGTACGCGTCCTTGGGCCGGCCGAGTTGATCGTAGACGATGCCGAGGTTGACGAGCGACTCGGGCGGGTTGGTACCGAGGTTCTCCAGCGGGCCCAGGTCGTTCTTGCCGAGCGAGATCGCGGCGCGGTCCATCGCGATCCGGCGCTTGGCGTCGCCAGCGGCGTACTTGTCGGCGGCCGCGAGCGCCCGGATCGCCGCTCCGGCCTGACCGGCGCGCCACTGGTCGATCGCGATCAACTCCCAGCACGACGATAGCAGCTCCTTGATCTTGTCGCCGAGCCCGGTCTCGTTGACCAGCCTGCCGAGCTCGGACGCGGCCTGCTGGCGCGTGGCGAGCGTGCCGTTGCGGTAGCTCGCGTAGGCCGCGAACAGCTGCGTCCCCACCCGCGCGTAGGCGCCCTTCAGATACGTGCCCTGGTTGCCCTTCGCGGACAGCCCGCGGAACAGCTTGCCGGCATCACTGGCGCGACCGGCGTCGATCAGCGAGAGCCCGTAGGACAGCTCGAAGGCAGCCGGCTCGCTGCCCTTGAGCACGCTGGAGTCGCGCAGCGCCTTGTCGAAGTCGGCCGCGGCCTCGGCGGCCTTGCCGTCGCGCATCAGCTTCCAGCCGCGGCGGAACAGCGCGAGCGCGAGGTTGCGCTTGGCGGCCGTCGCGACCGCGGGTTCCTGAGCGCCGGTCTGCACGGCGACCTCGAGCTTCTCGATGGCATCGGCCAGGTCGGCGTCCCAGATCAGCGGCGCCCACTCGGTGTAGATCTCGGCGAGCGACAGCTGTGCGTTGGCCTTCCTGGCCTCGCGCTCGGCCGCGGCGTACGCCTCGGCGGCCCGCCTCGAGTCGGGCCGGCCGCCACACAGGTACGTGCGCGCGAACAGCCGCGTGCGCACCACGGTGTCGTGACCGCGGATCGACTCGAGCTTGGCCAGCTGCTGGCGCGCGTTGTCGCACTCGCCGCGATCGATCGAGAGCACCGCGAGGTTGGTGATCGTCACCGGCGATTGCGGATCGAGCGCGAGCGCTTGCTCGAGCAGGGCCTGCGCCGCCTTGGGTTCCTGGCTGGCTTCGAACGCCTGCTCGTTGATCGTGAGCACCAGGCTGCGCTGGATCGTCACGTCGCTGGGCCGCAGCTCGCGTGCCGCCTCGAACCGCTGCCGCGCCTCCCGGATCTTGTGCTGGTTGAACAGCGACTTGCCCGCGAGCACGAGCAAGCTGCCGCGCGCCTCGGGCGTCGCCTTGGCGATCTCGGGGCTCGCCAGCAGCTTGTCGGTCAGCGCCGTGGCCTTGGTGTCCTGCCGCGCTTCGAGGTAGGCGCCGCCGAGCTCCAGCGCGAGCTCGATGCTGCCGGGGTTGGTGCTGAACGCGCCGCTCAGCTTGTCGATCGCGAGCGACAGGTTGGATCCCGAGCCGTTCGCCGGTGCCGGCAACCGGCGATACGTCTTGCCCATCTTGATCGACAGCTGGACCTGATCGTGCGGCTGGTTCGCCTTGACCAGCTTCTCGGCGCGCTGGTACTGCTCCAGCGCGGCCGCCCAGTCACGCTCGGCGAAGAACGTATCGCCGAGCAACATGTAGCCGCGCGAATCGGTCTTGCGCAGGCGGGTGAACTCGAGCCCCGCGGTCCGCGCCTTCTTGGTCTGCTTGCGCGCCAGGTAGGCGGTGGCGAGGTTGTACCAGACCGAGCCGCCGGCATCGATGCGCCGCGGATCGGCGACCACGCGCTCGCAGGTGGTCACCGCCTGATCGAACCGACCGATCCCCGTGAACGCGGCGCACAGGCCGTTGTCGGCGTTGACCTCGGCGTTCGGCTTCTTGCCGAACTTGCGCTGCACGGTCTCGAACTGCTCGGCGGCCTTGCCGAACAGCCGCTGCGCCTTGGGCTCGTCGTCGTCGCCGATCGCGATCCGCGCCGTCGCCAGGTACGCGAAGCCGAGCCGGATCCGCGGCAGCACGTCGCCGGGCTCGAGCTCCGCCGGCCGGTTGGCGAGGTACTTCTCGTACGCGGCGACCGTCTTGGTCGGCTCGCGCGATGCGTAGTATTCACCGATCAGGTTCTGGTTGGTGAACGTCTGCGGCCGGGTCGCGACGACCTCTTCGGCGACCTTGATGGCGTCGTCCTTGCGATCGATCTCCCACAGGATCAGCGCCTCCTGCTCGAGCACCTCGGGCGCCTTGGGAAACCGTGTCTTGGCCGTGGTGAGGAAGTCGAGCCCTCCCTTGTAGTCCTTGAGGATGATGAACACCGCGGCGCGCTTGCCGTACGCCTCGGCCGAGACCTGGCCGGGCGACTTGGCGATCGCGCGGTCGTACGCCGCGGCGGCCTTGTGCCAGTCGCCCTGCTCGAAGTACTTGTCGCCGTCACGCAGATCATCCTCGACCGCTGCCACCGCGTGGGTCGGACGAACGGCAACGAACGCGAGTGTTCCCGTCGAGGCGAACAGCAACGTCATGGCCCATCGCTTCAATGGATCCTCCCGACGATCATGGTGATGTCGTCCTTGCGCGCGGTGTTGCCGAAGTACGCGGTCGCGTCACCGACGATCGCGTCGCGCATCTCCGCGGCGTTGAGCGCGGCAGCCCGGCGCACCGAGGCACGGAACCGCTTGTCACCGTACTCCTCGCCGGCCGGGCCCTCGCACTCGACGATGCCGTCGGTGTACCAGACCACGACATCGCCCGGCATCAGCTCGGTGGTCTTGGCCTCGTAGCGCGAGTCGCGATCGTCACCGAGCCGGTTGCCGCGGATCATCAGCGAGCCGAACTCGCCGCGGCCGTCGCTGGTGGTGCGGTAGAGGTACGGGAAGTTGTGGCCGGCGTTGGCGTACGTGATCGTGCGCAGCGCGGGATCGAAGATCGACGCGAAGCACGTCATGACGAACCGGCGCTGCGCGCTCTCGTAGATCGCGTGGTTCATGATCTCGAGCAGGCCCGTGACCGTGACGTCGTCGCGGTACACGTAGCGCGCGACGTCGCACGCCGCCTTGGCCGCGGCGGTGATCATCGCGGACGGCACGCCGTGGCCGGTGACGTCCCCGATCACCAGCAGCACCTTGCCATCGACCAGGTCGTGCCAGGTCCACCAGTCACCCCCGGTTTGCGCCGCCGGCTGGTAGTACCCGGCGAAGGTCAGCGCGCCGTGATCGACCGGCACCGCGGTCGGCACCAGCGTCTCCTGGATCGTCTTGGCGACCTCGAGCTCCTGCTCGATCCGCGCCTTCTCGGTGGTCTGCTCGAGCAGGATCGAGATCTGATCCGCCATGAAGTTGAAGTTCTCGCCGAGCAGGCCGATCTCGTCGTTCGACGTGATCTCGACCCGCGCGCCGAGATCGCCGCGGGCGATCTGGTCGGCGCGGTAGGCCAGCAGCTTGATCGGGCGCGAGATCGACAGGCCCTGCAGGATCGCCAGGACCGTGCCGATCAGCGCGAACAGCGCGCCCACCGCGCCGGTATACAGCGCCGCGCGGGTCGACGCGGTCGCCTTCTGCTCGGCGGCGGCCGCCGAGAACCAGTCGATCGGCGCGAGATCGTAGCCCAGCACGACGTAGCCCAGTCGCTCCGGGGGGCTGTCCGGCGCGATCGCGCCCGCGGCGGTCGCCGGGACGCCGGTGAACACCGGAAACGCGAACACCCGGTAGCGCCAGCCGGCGGCCGCGGTGTCGAACTTGATCAACGCCTCGCCCTTGCTGGCCGCGGCGGCCCTCCAGGCCTCGAGCGTCCGGTTCCAGGTATCGACCGTGAGCTTGCCCAGCGCGGGACCGATCGGCTCGTGGCTGCCGCCCCCCACGCAGTCGAGCTTGGTGTCCTCGAAGCAGTGCGCGACCAGCCGCTGGTTGGGGTCGAGCACGTAGGCGAGCTTGAGGCCGTAATCCTTCTTACCGTTGGGGCCGTCCTTGGTGTCCTGTGCGACGGTCTCGTGGACCAGTGACAGGATGTCGGCGTCGCGACCGCGGTCGATCAGCAGTTGCTCCACGGCGCGGGCGAACAGCGGCGTTCCGAATTCTCCGGATGCTTCGCGACCGCTACGAAATACCTCGATCTGTTGTTTGGCCGACTCATCGAATGCCCGGCGAATGTTCATGACGTTGAGCACGCCGGAACCCACGACCGTGACGACGATCAGGAGCGTCGTCGTTAGGATCATCTTGACGGAGAGGCTGAGGCCCCCGCGAATAGCCATCCCGGACGAGAGTATGCCAGCCGCGACCGCTCTGCTACGATTTGTCGGTGGACCAGGTCGCCCCAGCGCTGCAGCAGTTCCTGACCGAATTCAAGCGGGTAGCGAGCGCGATCGTCGACAGCTATTTTGTCGTAGACACCGAGCGCCGCATCGTCGACTTCAACCGAGCATTCTTCGCATTACTGCCACGCCAGGTTGCTCGGGGGCTCAAGGGCAAGCGATGTTATGAGGTCATCGAGCTGAATATCTGTAAGACAGAATGTATCGCCAAGCAGTGCTGGAGCGACAACCGGCACGTGCGACTCGACGAGATCTCGGGGTCGGTCGCTGGCGAGACCCAGAAGCTGCGGTTCATCCTGTCGGCGGTGCCGATCACGGACGAGCGCGGCAACCATGTCGGGGCGCTCGAGATCCAGCGCAACGTCACCGACGAGGCGGTCGTGCAGGTCAAGTACCAGGAGATGCTCGAGACCGAGGCGCGCGAGCGCGAGCGGCTCGCCAACCAGGTCAGGATGCGCACCAAAGAACTGCTCGAGACCAACCAGCTACTGCTCAAGACGCAAAAGGAGCTGCTCGCCTACAAGAAGGGGTTGACCGTATAGGTCAGGTCCTGGGTGGCAATCTCGGCGACGCACTGCGTTCTGGCGAGTCACGGCTGACCTGCTTCACCACGCGTTCAGGGTGTCGCGATCGCCTGTAGCCGGGCGTCGAGCGCCTCGCGCAGCCTCGCTGCGATCGGCCCCGGGGTCGCGGCGCCGACCGGGTTGCCATCGAGCGTCACCACCGACAGGGCGTCGGTCGTCGTGCCGCATAGGAAGATCTCGTGGGCGCGCCGCAGCTCGAGCTCCGTGATCGCGACTTCGCGTACGGCAATCTCCAGCTCGGCTGCACACGCCATGACGACCTTGCGGGTCACGCTGGGCAGGATCCGGTGGCCCAGCGGATGGGTGCGCAGCACGCCGTCCACCACGGCGAACACCGTCGAGGCCGCGCCCTCGGTGACGATCCCGTCGCGCAGCAGGATGGCCTCGTACGCCCCGGCCTCCGTGGCGGCCTGGCGCGCCAGCACCGAGCCGAGCAAGTTCAGCGTCTTCCAGTCGCAGCGCGCCCAGCGCATGTCCTCGAACGTGATCGCCTTGCAGCCGTCTCGCCGCAGCTCGTGCTTGCGCACGAGCTTGGTCGCGCTGACGAACACCGTCGGCGGCGTACCGGCGGCGGGAAACGCATGCGTCCGCGGCGCCGCCCCGCGGGTCACCGCGAGATAGACGAACGCCTCGCCATCGGTGAGCCCGTTGTCTTGCACCAGCTGCTCGCACACGCCCCGCAGCGCGACGACGCGGTCGGCGCCGAGCTCGATGCGGAGCCCGGCCAGTCCGCGGGACATCCGCTCGGCGTGGGCCTCCCACTCGAACAGGTGCCCGGCGATGACGCGCACGCCCTCGTAGATGCCATCGCCGAACACGAAGCCGCGATCGTCCACCGAGATCACGGCGCGGTCGTTGGCGACAAAACTGCCATTCACGTAGACGATGGTCATGGAGCTCGCGGTGAGATGCGTGAGGGCGCGGTGCAGGTTCGGGGTCGGGGTCAATAGTAGACGTAGACGCCGAGCTGGCCGGACGGCCCGGCGTTGTAGAGCCCGCCCGTCGCGGACAGCGCGAGCGCGTGCGAGAACCGCCACCGCACGCCGCCGGTCACCTGGTACGACGCCAGGGTGGGCTGCAGCGGCAGCCAGATCCACTCGCCGGTGAGCATCAGCGTCGCGTTCGACGTCAGCCGGGCGCGCAGCCCCGCGGACGGCCCGACCCCGAGCCGGATCGGCGCGTCGTCGATACCGCGAAGCCCGACGGCCGAGACCGCCTGGACGTCCGTCATCACCCAGCCCAGGAGCCCGCCGCCCGCGGTGGCGAGCGCGGCACCCGCGCCGCCCGACATGCGAAACGCGGTGCACACGTGGCACCCCGAGTCATCGAGGTAGACCGCGCCGAGCTGGACCTTCCACGACGTCCGGTGCTCGAACGGGTCGAGCGGCGCCAGTGAGGCGATGCGCACGAGCTGCGCGTCGTCGAGCCGGAACCGGGTGCGATCCTCGGCGAGCACCACGCGCGCGGTGATCGGCAGGAACTCGAGCGACGCGTAGTCGGGGTAACCGTCGGCCGGATCGGCGAGGTCGTGCAGCGTCAGGCGCACGTTGATCCCCAGCGTGGGCTCGCCGGCCTCGGTGACGCCGCCGTCGATCCCGACGCGCCGCGAGCCATGGCCGCGCTCGGGGCGCTTGTCATCGGGCACCGGCACCCGGAGCTCCAGCGAGCGCACGGCGAGCTCGGCGCGGCGCTCCAGCAGGTGCTGCTTGCGCTGCGCCCCGGGGCCCTCGAGGTCGAACGGTAGCTCCTTGGCGAACCGCATGTCGACCACGTCGGTCGCCGCGTCGAGCACCTTGACCCGCCGCTCGATCGGCAGCTTGTCGGGCCACGGCGTCAGCGGGGCCAGCGCCAGCGCGCCCGCCAGATCACGCTCGGTCCGGTTCAGATCGCGGACCCGCGCGGCGACCTGCGCGCGGATCGCCGGGCGAAACGTCACCCGCGTGACCAGCCCGGGCGAGTCGGTCACGAGCTTCACGGTGTCGGCCGGTGCCACCGGTACCCGGGTGTGCTCGAGGAACGCCAGCCGCGGCACCACGGCCTCGAGCGCGCCGAGGATGTGATACGAGCAGTTCTCCGTCATGTAGAAGTAGTCGAACCACGTCGAGCCGAGCTCCCAGAAATGCGCGACCAGCAGCTCGAGCTCATCGGGCGACAGCGCCAGATCGTAGAGCCACAGATCGCGCGACTCGAAGTCGTTGTACTTGCGGACCTGCAGGTAGTACGGCACCCGCGTGAACTCGCCGGGGAACGCGCCGACGATGCCTTTGACCGCGTAGGCGACCGCGTTGTTGGTGTCCGCGCTCGCCGAGAAGTTGATCGCGAAGTCGAGCAGGCCGCGCTCCTCGTCGCCGTGCGAGCGATGCGAGTTGATGCGCAGGAACGTGTGGCCGAACGCCGACGCGGGGTTGTTCAGGTAGTACGACGAGAACACCAGGGTCGCGGAGGCGGCGTCGAGGTTGTCGCGAAACTCGGCGAACCGCTCGCACGCCGGGTGCGGCAGGCGCTCGTGATCGATGTGGAGCTCGCGGGTCAGCCACAACAGCCGCGCCGGAAACTCGCACATCGGGTGCTGCACATCCTTGGGGGCGCCGGGCTGGACAGCGGAGAACAACCCGCGCAGCGTGGCCTCGAGCTCGGCCCGCGGGCTGACCTTGCCGTCGGCGGCGAGGAAGAAGCTCGGTCCATCGGCTTCGGACTCGACGCCGCCGCTCCAGGTCGGCTGGTAGTGCAGCAGCTTGCGCCACGCCGGGCGGCCGGACAGCCCGAGTTGCCGCGCGCGCGCGAGCAGCTCGTCGAGGTACGCGAGCTCGGCGCGCTGCGAGGTGGGCGCGAGGTGGTCGCGGGCGATCGAGACCACCCGCGTCGCACACGCCATGCACGACCACGCAATCACCAGCGACGCGATCGCGCGCCCCATGTCCACCCGGATAGCCAATCTCGCCCCCTGTCGCAGACGTCAGATCAGATCAGCTTCGAGCACGCCAGCGACGCGTCCGACTTGAGCAGGTTGACCGTGGTGGTCGAGACCTGCGTGTCAGGCACGTTGGCGGACGGAAATACCGTCTTGAAGTTGGCCTGCAGCTTGGCGGCCACCGCTGCCGAGTCGGCGCAGCCGCCGAGCTGGCTGAGGTTCGCGATGGTCTCGCCTTGGCCGCGGGCGACGTCCTTGGCGAAGCTCTGGCGGTTGGTCTCGACGTACGACTTTGCCGACGCCACTCCCGCGGCGGGGCTCGTGCCACACCCGAGGGTGCCCGACGAGATGCCAAACGTCTGGTTGCCGAATATGCCGTTGGTGGTCGCGGCAAAGATCTGCACGATTCCGGGCTTCGAGCCGATCAGCATGGCGCCGAGGCCACAGCCCGCAGCGCCGTAGCCATCGGCCTTGGCGGTGCCGTGCGTGGCGACGAACAGCATCGAAGCGGCCGCCACAGACAATACGAATTTCATCGATTTCATCCTTATCCCCCTAGAAATAGGCTCCTAAAGCGGAGCCTGAACCGCCAACAAGGTAGTGGGCGCTGCCGCACGGTGTCAAGCCAACGCCCCGCTATCTAAGCCCACGTCGCAAAGCGACCTGCCGGGCGCGCCGCGGACGGAGCCAGTGGAGGACCAAATTCGCCGCGGCCGGGGGGGCCGCCTCGCCGCCGCCGGGCACCGTCAGATCGGTCTCGCCGGAGGATCGCGCGATCGCCACGCGAGCGCTATGTTGGCGTCATGGATCGCTGTGCCTGGATCTTGGTTGCGCTGTGCGCCTGCGGTGAACCGATCTTGCGGAATGCGCCGAAGCCCGATCCCGCCACGGTCGCCGGCGTCGCCGCGGCGACCGCCGCCGCGGTCACGCTCGCGTCGCCGCAGGCGGCTGCGAAGCGGCAGGAGCTCAAGCAGAAGGGCGAGCCCGACAACCGCGGGGTCGAGGTCAAGGAGACCGTGCCGGCCGACGTGTTCGATCGGCTCGAGAACCACCCCGACGCCGGGGTCGACGCCGCACCGTAGGCGGGGCCGGCTGTATCGGTGACCCAGCCGATCCGGTGTACGGCCCTGGCGATCGGCGGAACGGTCGGGTGGCGGGTACGCTCGGGCCATGTCGGAATATCGAGTCACGATCGAATGGACAGGCCACGCAGCTCCGGACGACTTTCTGAAAGGCCGCTACTCGCGCGAGCACCGCTGGTCATTCGACGGTGGTGCCGTGGTGGACGCCTCGGCCTCGCCGTCGGTGGTCCGGACCCCGTGGTCGAACCCCAGCAACGTCGATCCCGAGGAGGCGTTCGTCGCGTCGATCTCGAGCTGTCACATGCTGACGTTCCTGTACCTCGCCGCCAAGGCGGGCTTCGTGGTCGCGAGCTATCGCGACGAAGCCGTCGGGGTCATGACCAAGACCGCCGGGGGCGTCGAGTGGGTCAGCCACGTCACGCTGGCGCCGCGGATCGACTACGCCGGTGACAAGCGACCGACCGCGGACGAGCTCGCCAAGCTGCATCACGCGGCGCACCACGACTGCTTCATCGCCAACTCGGTCAAGACCGAGATCGTCGTGCGCTGAAGCCGCGCGCGTTACTTCGTCAGGACGAGGTACGCGAGCACACCGACCGCCGCGATCAGGATCGCGATCAGCACGAACACGAGCGCGTTGGATCGCGAAGGCGCCGCGACGGGGGGGCTCGTGTTCGGCGCACCAAACCCGTAGCCATTGCTCGGGCGCGGAATCGGTCCCGACGATACCGCGCCCGTCATCGCGCTCAGCTGGCCGAGCTGGTTCATCGCGTTCGACGAGGCGCTCACCTGCCCCAAGGAACCCATCTGCCCGGCCGCGGCCTGGTTCGAGGGGCGCGCCATCGGGCCGGACTGCGCCTTGGCGGCGAGCTCGGGCCGGCTAGGTGGATTGCTGAGGCCTCGCCCGGGCGAGCCAGCGGGTGTGAGGTTGCGCTGGATCGACGGCAGCGACGGAACGCTGGGCTTGGAGCCGGTCGACAGGTTGGGCTGGCTGCTGCGCGACCGCACCTTGGTCTTGCTCGCCGCCGGCTCCGAGCCGCGACCGAGGTCGCGCATCGACGCGTTGATCTTCTCAGCCTCGGCGAGCTTGCGCTGGTTCGACAGGAACGCGAAGTACGAGTCCGGCATGTCGTCGAAGTCCATGACCAGATCGCACTCGTCGCAGCGACAGGTCGGCGGCTCGTGCGGCGGCGGACCCATGTCGGTCGCCTCGACGAGCAGGACCTTCTCTTCGTCGCATTCCGGGCAGAAGTACGGAACGTAGAAGCTCTTGACCACACCGTTGCCGGTGAAGTTATTGACCAGGTTGATCTGGGCGACGATCGCCGGGGAGCACTCGACCAGCACCGAGCGTGTACCACCGGTCTCGAGCTTGGACAGCCAGTTGACCCAGTCGCGCACGCCGCACGAATTGATCCGCTCGATCTCACCGAGATCGATGACCGCCGTGCCGATCGGAATTTTCTCGACGAGATCCGTGAGCTCGTTATCCTCGTCAATCACCCCACCGAGCTTCACGTAGCTCATGTCCCCGCGGTGTTGGATCGACGACTGAAACTTTTGGCTCATCGGACCTCTCGCATTCGCGTGTAATGGAAGTATTGGTTGTTACACCATACCCACGACAGCCGCTGCACGCAGTTACCCTACGCTCAAAAAAATGAATGATCCAGCGCTGTAAGGTGGTTTCGAGGAGCACATGTCCTGCATCATGCACGATCGCGTGACGTGGACTCCCTAAGATTGGACTAAACGGTCAGTAGATCACGCAGCTGTTGGTAGCTGTCGCTCAAATAAAATCGCACGAGATCAGGGCCGCCGAGCACCGAGCCTAGCGCGACCGCCGCGTGATGGCTCGAAAGCTTCTCCCCGGACAGCAATGCCACGGTCCAGATCGCAGCGTGGAAGTCGTCACATGCGACCAGTCCGGCGCGTTTGGCACACGCCAGCATGCCGTCGATCCAAGCTCCTGGATCGATGTCGCGGAGCCCGGCATGACGCGCGATGACCTTCTGCGCGCGCGCGTTCACCGTGCCGAGCAGCTCCGCCGCCGAGCCGGTCGCGTCGGGCTCCGCCGAGAGCAGTCCGCGCAACAGCGTCCCGAGCTCGCGGCGCTCGCGGGCGCCGAGCTGGAGCAGCGGCGCGTAGCCGCCGCGGATCGCCTCGAACGCATAGCCGAACAGGAACCGCAGGGCGAGCTCGGATTCGGCCAGCAGCGAGCGGTCGAGCACGACGACGCGGCGCGGGAACGCGGTCACGGCGGCGAGCCCAGGCACCTTCTCGCCGATGAAGATCTCGGCGTCGACCTGGTACAGCATCGCGATCTCGTTTGCGATCGAGAGCAGCCGCGGGTCGCCCGCCGAGACCGCGGGCTGCAGCTTGGTGCCGAGCGACGGCGACACGACGAGCATCGAGAGCTCCTGGGCGAGCGCGTCGAACACCTCGCCGATCGGCTCGTGCGCCGCCGGCGTGATCAGGAGGCGCGTGCGCGCTTCGTCGTCGAGCCGGTGGCGCAGCGGCGTGCTGATCCGCGCGGCCTGCAGGCGCTGCATCGTCGCGCGATCGGCGTCCTCGGCGAACCCGAGCAGGTCGAGCGCGGTCAGCACGCGGGTCGCGCGCTCGAGGTCGTTGGTGCGGCTGTAGAACGAGGCGAGCAGGCGATACGCCGGCGCGTGATGGATGTCGCGCTCGAGCACCTTGCGGAGCTCGCCGATCGCGCGCGGCGGATCGTCGACCGCGTAGATCTCGGCGAGCGCGACCCGATCGCTGGCGCCGTCGGGCTCCACGTTCAGGATGCCGCGATACGCCTCGATCGCCGCCGGGCGGTCGCCGGAGGCGAGCAGGATGCGCGCGAGCCCGCGCTGCAGGGGGACCGCCGCGCGCGGGCCGCCGTGCGCCATCGCCGCGTGCGCGGCGTCGATCAACAGCGTCTCGGCCTGGCGCTGATCGCCGGCGTCGGCGGCGCGGCGCGCGAGCACCAGCGCGGGCGGCGCGTAGCCCGGATCGTATTCGATCGCGCGGCGATACTGCGACGCGGCGGCGCGAACGTCACCCGCCGCATCGAGGATCCGGCCCTTGTAATAGTAATAGCGCGCGAGCGCGGTGGGCAGCAGGGGTTGACCGGGCGCGGTCGCCAGCTCGAGGACGCGGTCGATCGCCGTGCGCGCGTCGCCGTAGCGCCCCGCCAGGTAGTACTGCTGCGCGAGCATATAGTAGCCGTCCTGGTGCGACGGCTCGGTCTCGATCACCTGGAGTAGCACCGCGATCGCGCGGCTGGTGTCGAGCTCGCCGTCGGCGTGGATCGCGGCCTGGCGCATCAGCGCCGACAGCCGATCGCCGGGTGACGTGGCGGGGCTGGCGACGAACGTCGCGATCGCGGCCAGCGCCTCCGGCCAGTGCCGCATGTCGGCGTGGAACGTGACGAGCGCGGACAGCACCATCAGGTCGCCGGGCGCGAGCTCGAGCGCCTGGCGGTACAGCGCCGCGGCCTCATCGAGATCGCCGTCGCGCTCGCGGATCGCCGCCTGGCCGACGTAGACCCGCGCCAGCAACGGGCCGGCATCGTCACGCCGCTTGTAGACCTTCTCGAGCTCGCGCAACGTCGAGTCGAAGTCCCATGCGTCGGGGCGCTCGCGCGCGAGCGCCCCGAGATCGTCGAGCGCGTCGTTGTTGCTCGGCCGGATCTCGAGCGCGACGATGAAGCTCTCCGCCGCGGCGCGCGGATCCCCGGTCATCCGGGCGACGACCCCGCGCTTGCGATAGAAGTCGCTGCGGGTCGTGGGATCGCCGTCTCGCATCGTTTTTTGCGCGAGCGCGCTCGCGATCGGCTGCGCCTTGTCCCACGCGCCCAGATCGAAGAAGTGCTCGAACACCGCCTGGTTCGCGGGCATGCACTCGGGATCGACCGCCAGCGCGCTCTCGTAGTACTGCATCGCACGATCGCCGTCGCCGAGCTGCTTGTCGTAGATCCGGCCGATCTGTGCGAACACCCCGGCGCGCTCCTTGTCGTCCTGCCACAGCTTGACCTCGAGCTCGAGCGTCTCGATCACGCGCGGCCACTCCTCGCGGCGGCGGTACAGATCGCGTAGCCCGTGGACCGCTGGCAGGCACGCCGGCGACGTCTTGATCGCGGCGTCGTAGTAGCGGATCGCGTCGGCCTCGCGGCCGAACTTGGCCTCCATGACCGAGCCGCACCGGAAGTACAGCAGCGCCCGGGTGTTGCGATCGCTGGTGACCTTGATCTGCTTGCGCGTGATGTCGATGAACTCCGCCCACTTCTCGGTCGACTCGTAGATCCGCCCGAGCGCCTCGAGCGCGTCGCGGTTCTCGGGCTGGATCTCGAGCATCTTCTGGTAGTGCTCGGTCGCGGTCTCGACGTCGCGCGCGCCGTCCTCGGAGACCCGCGCGATCCGCTTCAGGAGCTCGACGGCCGCCGGCTGACCCTCGACGTGCTTGAGCCGCAGCTTCAGGATCTCGATCAGGCCCGACTTGTCCTGGCTGTCCTCGTAGAACCGCTCGAGCGCCGCGGCGGCGACCGCGTCCTTGGGGTCGACGTCGAGCAGCTTGCGGTTGATCCGCAGCGATTGCCGCGGGTCCGGTGCGTAGTCCTCGACCAGGTTCACGGCGGCGCGCAGCGCGTCGATCTTGCGCTGCGAGTCGCGCTGGGCCTCGGCGCGCTTCTCGTATGCGGTGATCAGCGGTTGCCAGTCGTTGCGCTGCCGGCACAGCTCGTCGAGGGTCTTGATCGCGACCCCCGGCTGGGAGTCGACCTCGACGACGCGCTGGAACGAGGCGATCGCGGCGTCGATCTGGTTCAGGAAGTTGAGCTGGACGTTGCCGCGCCGGGCGTACAGATCGCCGAGTCGATAGGTGCGGGCGGCGCCGCTCTCGACGTGCTCGATCGCGCTGTCGTAGAGCTGCATCGCCGCCGCCCAGCGCTCGGCCTTGTAGCACACGCGCTCCATCGCGGTGAACACGTCGCGGTTGGTCGGATCGGCGGCGAACGCGGCGGCGTACGCGGCGATCGCGGCATCGATATCGCCGCGCTGTGCGCGCAGGGCGGCGACCCGCGCGTAGAGCTGTGCGCGCGGCTGCCCGACCGCGGTCTCGGCGCGAGCCTCGAGCAGCTGCGCGAGCTCGCGGTCGCGGCCGAGCTGGTCGTACAGGGTCTCGAGCGCCGCGCTGGCGGTGGGGTCGTGCGGGGCGCGCTCGAGCACTGCCTCGTAGGCGGCCGCGGCGTCGGCCGCGCGGTTCATCCGGGTCGAGCGCAGCTCGCCGAGCTCGAGCAGGATCGCGACCTGGCGCGCGGTGTCCGCGGCGCGGACCGTCGGTAGCTCGCGCTCGAGCGCGATCACCAGCTCGCCCCACCGGCTCGTGGTGCGCAGGATCCGCAGCAGGTCGCGCTGGCGCGCGTCGTCGGGCATCGCCTGCTGCGCGATGACCAGCATCCGGATCGCACCCTCGATGTCGCCGAGCTCGTTCTCGTAGAGCCGCGCGAGATCGGTCGCGCGCTGCGCCTTCTCGGCGTTCGTGGTCGCCGAGTCCAGCTGCCGGCGCCGCACCTCGGCGAGCTCCGACCATTCGGCGATCTTGGCGAGCGCCTCGGCGAGGACCTGGAGGTTGCGCGCGGTCTGCGGCGCACCGCGGAAGGCGCGCGCGAGCTCGTCCCACATCCCCAGCGCGCGGGCCGGGCGCTCGATCCCGACCAGCGCTTCGGTCTGATCGGGCTCGAGGCTGAGCACGTCGAGGTACGCGGCGACCACCGCCTCGGGCTCGCGGTCGAGCTCGATCAGCAGCTGGGCCAGATGCTTCTGCAGCTGCATGTGGCGCACCAGCGGTGGATCGGTGGCGAGCTCGGTGCGCACGATCACGAGCGCGCGGTCGAGCCGGCCGGCCTGGTGGTGCAGGCGCGCCTGCTCGCGCATCGCCTCGGGATGGCCGGCCTCGGCGGCGTGCGCGAACGCGGCCAGCGCGGCCTCGCGGTCGCCGCGGTGCTCCTCGCCGCGCGCGATGTCGTTCCAGATCTCGGCGCGCCGGGCCGCGTTGCCCGCGTGCTCGACCGCGCGGTGGCGGAGCTCGATCGCGCGCGGCCACAGCTGCTCGCGGTCGCACAGCTTGGCGAGCGCGAGCATGGCGTCGGCGTCGTCGGGTCGGCCGGCGATCAGCTGCTCGAGCGCCGCGCGGGCGCTCGCCGGATCGCCCAGATGCAGGTCGAGTAACTCCGCGTGCTCGCGGGCGGTGGCGGTCCGCGCCTCCTTGCTCGCCAGCGAGCTCGACAGCTCGGCCAGCGTCCGGGCGAGCTCGTTGTGGCGCTTGCCGAGGCGATACACGGCGGCGAGCGCGACGCGGCAGACCGGGTCGCGGGGCCCGAGATCCGCGGCCTGGAGCAGCGCTTCCTCCGCGTTCACCGCGTCGCCGCGGGCGAGGTCGACGATGCCGCACGCGCACCACAGGGCGGCGACGCAGCGGATCTCGAGCTCGGTGCCGGCCCACGCGCGGTAGATCGCGGACAGCTTCTCGGCGTCCTCGCCGCGGTGCAGGCGCGCGAGGTGATCGATCGTCGTCGGTAGCGTGCCGGGCTCGGCCGCGGCGCGTTGCCAGAGCTCGATCGCGTGCGCGCGGGCAGGGGCCGACACGGCGCCGTTGCCGCGCTCGGCGATCGCCGCCGCCCAGCGCAGCGCGATCCCGCCGCGGGCCTCGAACCGCGCGCTCGGCGCGGCGACGTCGATGACGTCGAGCCAGCGCTCGGCCGACGGCGAGCCCACGGCATCGGCCATCGCGCGGGCCAGCTCGCCGGTGGCCGGATCGCCGATCAGCGCCGCGATCTCGAGCGCGCGCCAGGCGTGGGTCGCGGCGACCTCGGCGCACTCCGTATCGGCGAGCCGGCGATGCGCGGCCAGCTGGATCGCGCGGCTCGCCGGGGCGTGCGTGGCCGGGGCAGACCATGCCGCGCGCAGATCGGCGTAGCGGCGAAGCGCGCCGGAGGTCTGCGCCGCCGGGGACCCGGCGAGCTCGGCCCACAGCCGGGTGGCCTCCTCGGCCTCGCCGCGCGCCGCCAGCTCGCTGGCCACGGTGAGCCGGGTCGCCAGTGCCTCGAGCGTGCCGCCGGGCAGCTCGCCGACCAGCTCGGCGCGCTTGTCGAGCAACTCGAGCCGACGATCATCGTCGAGCGCGGTCGCCGCGTCGAGCGCGATGTCGAAGCAGCGCAGCCAGCCGACCGCGTTGACGTCGCGGCCGGGGAAGTGCTCGAGCGCGGTCCAGCACAGCGCCAGCGCCGCGGCGGCGGAGTCGGCGGCGGTACCTGCGCCCGCGCCGCCACCGCGATCTAGCAGCAGCGCAGCGGTCGCGGCGATCTCGTCCGGGGGCGAATGATCGGTCAGCCCGGCGGTGCGCAGCGCGATGACGCGCGGCCAGTTCGCGGCGGCGGCGTGGGTCAAGGTGGCGAGCGCGATCGCGTGCGCGCGCCATGCCGGCGGCAGCTCGCCGGCGAGCAGGCGATCGAGGATCTCGCCGGCTCGCGCGGGCTGGTCGTGCCGCCACATCCAGGCCTCGGCCGCCTCGATGCCCAGCGCGCCGGTCGCAGCGCGCGACAGCGATTCGAGCTGCGCGCCATCGCCGAGCACGGCCATCATGCGCAACCGCGGCGCCAGCGGATGCAGCTCGGCGAGCTCGAGCAGGCGCAGCGCCTCGTCGTGCTGATCGAGCGAGTCCCAGCTCGCGAGCGCGGTCCGGACGTTGATATCAGCGAGCCGCTCGTCGTGATCGGGGTTGCCGAGCAGCGCCGCCGTCTCACTGGCGATCAGCTCGAGCACGTCCTGGACGAGCTGCGTGGCGTCGGGTGCGTGAGACAAGCTACTCGTGTCCTCGGTAAGCTCGGGGGCGTGGCTCGCGATCGGGACGGCGTCGGTGTTGCTAGATAATGAAGGCACAGGACCACGGGCGGGGAGCGGAGACGGCGTTTGTCGCCCTCCGATCGAAGAACCATCCGCCATACGGACGCCAGCGTAGCCTGGTGCCACAAAACGCGCCAGTTATTGGGTTTTCTGCATGTTAGGATCGCCGCCGCAATGCGGCCGAGGCGCGCGATCTGCGTGACCCGTGATGCGGCGCTGCGCCGGCTTGTCGAGCGCACGCTGGCGATGCCGGGGGTGACGGTGGAGTATTGCGAGCGCGCTCCCGAGCACACCCGCGACGCCGTGCTGGTGCTCGTCGATCGCGCGGCGCGGGTGGCCGCCGGCGAACAGCTGCGCGCGATCGCCGCGCCGGTGGTGATCGTCGGCGATGACCTCGAGGACGATGCCGTGATCGCAGCGATGCTCGAGCCGCCGGTCAGTCATCTGGTCGGCGATCCGGGCGATCACGATCTCGGGATTACCTTGCAGAAGCTCGTGTCGGGGGATCTGTTTGGCCTCGAGAAGTACCTCCTTGGCGGAGCGCCGATCGGCGAGCGCGCGGTTGCGAGCGACGCCGACAAGCGCCGGGCGATCGGCGAGGTCTGCGCGTGGGCCGAGACGATCGGCGCGCGCTCGCCGACCGTGCACCGGATGGCGAGCGTGGTCGACGAGCTGCTGATGAATGCGTTGCATCGCGCGCCTGCGATGCCCGGACCGCCTTCGGATCTGGCGGCGCCGCCGGGCCCACTGGATCTGCCGGGGGCGCCGGGGGCGTCTGTGCTGCCGGGGACGTCTGTGCTGCCGGGGACGTCTGCACTGCCGGGGACGTCTGTGCTGCCGGGGACGTCTGCGCTGCCGGGGACGTCTGCGCTGTTGGGGACGTCTGCGCTGCCGGGGACGTCTGCGCTGCCGGGGACGTCTGCGCTGCCGGGGGCGAGCGCTCGACGCGCGGTGCTGCGGTGGGGGGCCGACGGCGAGGTGATCGCGATCTCGGTCGGTGACTCGTGCGGCACCCTGCGGCAGCGCGACGTCATCGACCATATTCGCCGCGCGCGCAGCGAGAGCGGTCGCCCACGTCCGGAGAGCCAGGCGCAGCGCGGCGCCGGGCTCGGGATCTACCTCGTGTTCGCGAACGTCTCGTCGCTCGTGATCAACGTCGAGGGCGGGCGGCGGACCGAGGTCGTGTGCCTCTTCGATCGTGCGAGGCCGGGACGGCCCGCGGCGTCGACCGTGCGAGCGCTTCACGTGTTTCAGACGCGCGCGCCCTGAGCGCGGAGGTGAGCGCCGCGGACGTGAGCGCGGCGGACGCGAGCGCGGCGGACGCGAGCCGGATCGTTTCGCCGCGCTCGTGGTTCTTGTCGGGCGCTCTGAGCGCGGTCCGGATCGAGGTCCGGTCGACGATCCGCGGCGGCTCGTAGACCAGCTCGCCCGCCGCGATCGGCTCCTCGCCGAAGTGGGTCCATCCCGGGAACCCCGCGATCGCACCGAGGTAGTCGGCCAGCGCCATCGGCTGGGCGCCGTGGAGCGCACCGATCCGGTCGCGGATCTCGTCGGCGATCGCGAGGAGCCCGAAGCCGACGACCGTGGTCGCGACGCCCATCCCGGCGGGTGCCGGATCTGCAGCGAGGCCGCCGACCAGGTAGATCGGCGAACCGGAGATCCGCATCCGGCCGAGCGGATCGACCTCGAACAGTGTGGTTGCCGCCGCGTTGCGAACATCGACCTCGTAGGCGGGGCAGCGCAGCTCGCGCGCGAGCCGGCATAGCCGCGGCGTCGGCGTTCCGCCGTGGTCCAGGAAGAAGTTCGCGAGCGCGGGCACGATCATCGTCCAGCCACGCGACGACGCGTCGGCGGCACCGATGTGCAGGCGCCTAGGCGTCGCCGGGCTCCACGATTCCTGGTCGAGCAGCTTTGACAGCGCGCGCTGGATCACGTCGATGCGCCGCTGCCGGACGAACACGGCCTGCCGCCATCCGGTCATTCAACAACCATACGTCAACGCGTCAACGTGCCGGCAACAATCATCACGAGCGTCGCCGCGCCCGTGAGGGCGAGGCCGGCCGTGGGCTCGGTCTGGCGCACCGCGGCGAACACCGCGGGAACACCTGCGAAGATCGACCACCAACCGAGCAGCCAGGCCAGTCGCGCGCGTGTGCGCATGCGCGCGGTGAGTGGGAGTGTGGCAGACAGCCGCGCGAGCTCGATCGGCGGGCGGCGCAGCCGACCTGCGAGCACGAGGCCGTACGCCGCGGCACCGCCGACCGCGACGGTCAGCCACGGTGTCGGATCATCGGGCCGCACGAGCCCGACGATCACGAGCACGCCGAACACCAGCGCGCCGAGCGCGAACGCCATCGGAAACCGGCGGCGCATCAGCCGCGCATCCTTGTGATACGGCAGCGCCGCGTCGCCGATCAGCGCACCGATCGCGCGCTCGATTTGCGTCGGCGGCTTGACCTCGAGTGACGCCAGGCGCTGGCGGTCGAGCGCCGAGACGTCGCGCAGGACGAGCGCCATGACGCCGGCGCCCGCGCGGGCGGCGATCGCGGCCACCGCGCTGATCCCGGCGATCGCGGCGAGCACGGCGGTCGCGGGCAGCGCCGCCTCACCGCCGGTGAGCGCCGGGGCGACCAGCAGGATCGCCACGAACACGAGGGTCGCCGCGAAGCCGGGCAAGGCACCGAGGATCGCGGCGGGCGAGGTCGCCGTCGGGGGAGTGGCGGTCGCCGCCGGCGCCGCGGCGATCGCCGGGCGTCCGGGTGCGCCACCGAGCGCGGTGGCCGTCCGCAGCACGCGGTCGCCGCCGCCCTCGACGACCAGCGCCGCGGCACCGACGGTGACCGCGGGCAGGAGCAGCGCCGCGGCCACGCCGAGCGCACCGGCAAACGCGGCGTGATGGGCGATGATCACCAGGCCGCCCGGGTCGAACGCGAACGGCACCAGGCCGATCACGGCCACCAGCGTCGTGGCCGCGGCGGCGCGCACGCAGCGGACGAGCGCCGCGTCGAACAGCGGCAGGCCCTCGATCGGCAGCTGCGCGAGCAGCGGCGCATCGGCGCGCCAGTAGATCTGGAACGGCACGCGCAGGAACGTCACGGCGTACGCGACGAGCGTGCCGCCGAGCCACGCATGGCTCGCGGCGACGAACCCGGCGCTCGCGCGCCACCACACCCACGCCGCGAGCAAGCCGCCCACGGCGCCGATCGCGAACGCCGGGAGCGTGTGCGAGCGCCGCTCGTGCAGGCGGGACCACCGGATCAGCTCGCGCGAGGTCATCATCGATGAGCGTGAGTATTCACCACCGCGGCGAGCGCGACCAAGCGGGCTCGGTGCAGATCGTGCGTGGTCGTCTACGTCGGTCCCTCGTCGGCGATCAGCGAGATATAGAAGTCTTCGACGGCGCTCGGGCCGCCGGTCAACAGGGCCTCGAGCTCGGCGCCGCGGCGATCGGCGACCAGCGTGCCTTTGTCCATCAGCAGGATCCGGTCGCACATCCGCTCGGCGACCCCGAGCAGGTGGGTCGACATCAGGATGGCGGCCCCGCGGTCGGCGGCGGCGCGCAGCGTGGCACGGGCCGAGCGGACGGCGTGTGGATCGAGGCCGTTGAGCGTCTCGTCGAGCAGGACGAGCTCGACCGGGCCGACCAGCGCCGCGGCAAGGCCGACGCGCTGGCGCATGCCGAACGACAGCTCGCGACATGGCCGCTGCATGATCTTGGCGAGCCCGAGTTGCTCGAGCACCGCGGTGCCCGCAGCGGGACCTGCGCCGCGCGCCTCGGCGACGAATCCGACGTGCTCGGCCACCGTGAAGTAGTCGTACAGCGCGGGCGGCTGATCGGCGAACCCGACCTTCTTGCGGACCGACCGCGGCGCGCGCGCGACATTCTCGCCAGCGATCGAGATCGTCCCCGCGCTTGGCAGGATCGTGCCGGCGAGCGCCGACAGCGTGGTGCTCTTGCCCGCGCCGTTGGGGCCGAGCATCAAGACGATCTCGCCGGCCTCGAGCGCGAGCGACAGACCGTCGACCGCGACGCGCTTCCCATAGTGGATTGTGAGCTGGTCGACCTGAGCGATCACCACGTGTATACGACGACGTATAACACCTTCGACTGGCCGTTCGCCGGGACCGTGGTGCGCAGCGCGATCTGCTGCGGGCCCTCCTTGACGGCCGGCGCCGACTGATAGGCGAGGGTCCAGTTCTGGCCGCGGTAGAGGTGCTCGCGGATCACGACGTCGACCGGGCGCGGCCGCGCGTTGTCGATCGTGAGCAGGAATTCCTCGCTGAACCGCTTCTGATCCTCGTCGCGTCCCCAGTCGCGCCGCTCGCGGTGGCCGACCACGGCGTCCGCGATGCCGATCGCGATGGTGTCGACGCTGGCGACCCGGGTAGCCGCGCCTCCCAGCCGGGACGTGCCGAGCACCACGAGCGCTCCATCGGGGCGGCGCTCGACCAGGCGCACCGGTCCGGCGGGCAGGCCGGTGGTGGTCCGGTCGTCGCGGTCGATCTCGAGGCTCTCGGTGATCCGGGTCGGGGCGGCAACCGCGACGCCGATCGCGGGGTCGGAGACCGGCGCCGATCCGGGATGGTCGAGTCCGGTGCCGATCGGATCGTAGACCAGCACCGAGCGCATCTTGTGAGGCGCCGTCTCGGCGACCAGCTCGACCTGGGTCTCGCCCTCGCCGAGCGCGACGCGCCCGAGATCGCGCACGGGCTCGGCCGGCGGTGGACCCACGCGCATCGTGGCGGGCCGGGCCGCACCGCGATCGCGCCAGGCGCCGAGCGCGCCGTCGACGACGTAGGCGTGGGCGCGAAGCGCGATGCCGCTGGTGTTGCGGATCGCGACGGTGCCGTGCAGCACCGCGTGATCGCGGGCGGCGGTGGTCGTCATCGTGTAGGCCGCGTCCCACGCGATCCGCTCGGTCGCGTAGCCGAGCGATAGCGTGAACCGACCCATGCGCGGCGCGCGGACCACGAGCTCGACCTCGACGGGCGCGGTGGGTGGGGCGGACGGGGCGGGGCCATCGGCCGAGCCGTTCGCCGCGTCCGCGGGGTCTTTGGCCTCGCGAGCGACCGTGTGCGCGGGCTCGTCGTCGACGCTGCCGCGAGCTCGCAGCGCGCTGATCAGGAGCTCGCCGCGATCGAGGATCACGAGATCGTCGGGCCCGACGCCGGCGGCGACCTTGACGGTGACCCGGAGCGGTCCGGCGGCCGCCGCTACGACCTCGACGCGCTGGCTGACCAGGGCGCGATCGCGATAGAGCGTGACCTCGTCGCTCACCGTCACGGCGGGCCGGTGCTGTGGGCGCGCGCCGCAGCCGAGCAGCGATAGCAAGCAGATCGCGCGGCTCATCATGGATCGCCGGGTTCGCCGGGATCGCTGGGATCGCTGGTGCCGTCGCGCCGCTGCGTGATCGTCGCAGCCGTGGCCGCCGGAGGTGCGGAAACCCACATTGTGATCTGCATTCGCGGCTCATCATGGGCGCCTGCGGACGCCGCGACCGCGAACGGCCAACGCGAGCCCATGCGCCGAGCATACGCCAGCCGCGCATCCGCCGAGACGACCGCGCACCATCCTTGTGTATAGTGAGACGTGGCCGTCGCGACCTATCCGGGTACGGTCTCGCCGTTGCGGGGCCTGGACTCGTTTGGCGAGGCCGAGCGCGACGTGTGGTACGGCCGCGAATCCGAGCGTGACGACATCGCGCGGATGGTGACCGCCGACGGGTTTCGCGCGGGGCTTCTGTTCGGCGAGCCCGGCGTCGGCAAGACGTCGCTGGTGCGCGCCGGGCTGATTCCGTTCCTCCGCGATCACGGCACCGTGGCGCTCGCGTGCGAGGATCTGACGCACCCCGCAGCCAGCTTCGCCCAGGGGCTGTCGTCGTTCGGGATCCAGCCGACGGCGAACGAGCTGCCGGTGATGTTCGCGACGCGCGCGGTGGCCAACGCGGTGGCCGGGCAGCAGTTCGTGTTCATCGTCGACGACGTCGATCTGCTGTGCACCGATGATCGCGCGACCGCCGAGCTGTCGGATCTGTTCGCGCGCGTGGTGAGCCGCTCGGGGGGCCGCGCCCGGTTCCTGTTCGTGTGCGCCAGCGAGCGGATGAACGTGCTCGGCGCGCTCGAGAACCGCACCGGGTCGCTGTTTCCACCCTCGAACCGCTACGAGCTGACCCGGCTGACCCCGCAGGCGGCGAGCAAGATCCTCGATCGTGTGCTCGCGTTCTCGGGGGTCGCGGCCGATCCGGCGCTCGCCGACGCGGTCGTGCAGGGCCTCGGGCGCGGCCAGCCGGTGCTGCCGGCGGATCTGCAGATCGCCGGGCTGGCGATGCGGGAGCTGCGGATCACCAGCGCATCGGGGCTCGCGAAGCTGGGCGGGCCGGCGGAGCTCGAGTCGGCGTGGCTCCACGAGGCGTGCAAGGCCACGGGCAACGAGCGCTCGGCGTTGCGGTTGTGCGCGGAGCTCGCGGCGGGCGCGGGGCCGCGCGCGGCGGCCCAGATCATCCGGCGGATCAACCTCGATCCGGCGTTCGCCGGTGCCGCGTTCAGTACGCTCGAGTCGCATGGCGTGATCATCCGCGGTGACGCCGAGGCCACGACCTGGATGTTGCGGCACGAGGTCCTGCTCCACCGCGTGAAGGAGCTGACCGCACCCGCGCGGGCGGCGGCGCGCCAGGCGTTCGATCTGCTCGGGTCGAAGACCGCGACCAAGGGCCGGCTGTCGTTCGGCGAGCTCCGCAAGCTGCGCAGCGAGGGCATCTCGGCGGCGACTCCCGAGGAGGCCTCGGTCGTCCTGCGCTCGAAGCGCTACTACATGGCGATCGCCGCGGCGCTCGCGGCGCTGCCGCTCGTGGTGCTGATCATGATCTGGCTGGCGATGCGCGGCCAGGTCCACTTTGCCCTCGCGCCCGGGCCGGGCGGCGACCACGTGGTGGTGCGCGGTGGACGCGCTGGCCTGCACGCGTTCTTCTGGCTGCCGGGTGGGTTCGGCGACGAGATCGCGGATACCGGGCTGACCCGCGCGATGGTCGCGCCCGAGGCGTGGAAGAAGATCGATGCGCGCGACATCGGCAGCTCGAAGCTCGCGTGGGCGGGGCTCGTCAGCTCGCTGACCGCGCCGCAGCTCGCCGGGCTCGCGGACTACGCGACCACCGGCAACGAGGCGACGCTCGAGGCGCTCAAGAAGGCGGCGAAGGATCCCGACGATCAGGCCGAGCTACTCGCCGCGCTACGGCCGATCGCGCGCGGCGCGCCCGCCGAGGTCCAGCTGGTCGAGAGCGCGCTGACCACGCCGTCGCCCGCGGTCCAGCGCGCCGCGGTCGCGGCGGCCGGCAACGCGGCGCAGCGCCGCAGCGACGTCTATCAAGAGACCTTGACCAAGGCGCTGACCTCGAACGACGCCGAGCTGCGCCGGATCGCGTTTGCGTCGGTGCGCAGCCTCGGCGAGCGCGGCCGCGCGCTGTTCTCCGAGGCGCTGGCGCGCAGTCCCGATCCAGCGGCGCGCCGCGAGCTCCTGGTCGAGGTCTCGACGGCGACGACCGACGACACACCGTCGGCCGCCAACGCCGTCGCGGTGCTCGCCGATCCCGAGGCGTCGCCGCCGCTGCGCGAGCGCGCCAAGACGCAGATCAAGGGCGCGCTGGCCAAGGATCCGGACGCCGCCGCGGCGGCGCTCACCGGCCTGATCTCGCTCGATCGCGCGCCGACCGACGCGCGGGTGTTCGCGATCGAGCTGCTCCGCGACGTCGATCCGCTACCCAAGGGCGCGAACCTGGTCGAGGCCGCGCGCACCGCGTTCACCTCGAAGTCGCCCGCGGTCCGCGCCGCGGCCCTGCCGCTCTACGCCAAGGTCGATCCCGTGCGCGCCGGCGGCGATCTGTTCAACATGCTCGAGGACAAGAAGCTCGACAAGCCGCTGCGCGTGGCGGCGGCGCTCGCGTGGGGCGAGGTGGCGCCGACCAACAAGGAGGCGGCGCAGAACGCGCTCGATCGGATGCTCAAGGACGACGACGCCGATGTCCGTGCCGCGGCGGCGACCGCGGCGGGCAAGGCCGGGCGTGTCTACCAGGACCGGCTCTACAAGATGGCCAAGTCCGAGAGCTACGCGGTGCGGATCGGCGCCGCCCAGGGCCTCGCGGCGAGCGCCGAGAGCGGCGGCAGTGCCGGGCTCGCGGTCGACGGCATCGCTCAGCTGTGGCGCGAGAAGGGCCGGCCGCGGCGCGACGCGGCGCGGATCTTCGCGCACCTGGCCAAGAAGAAGCCGGCCGCCGTCCTGGACTACCTGGCGCAGGCCGCACGGTTGGCCGACGACCCGGGGCTGCACCCGATCGGCGTCGAGGGCCTGTGCAACGGCTCGCTGGCCGGCAGCGCCGACGCGCGTACCCGGCTCGCCCGCGCGGTCGACGATCCGTCCGTGGAGGTCCGCCGGCTGGTGATGGCGTGCGTCGCCAACGGGCCCGATCCGGTGAAGAACGGCTCGGCGCTTGCGATCAAGCTTGTCCGCGATCCGGACAGCACGATCCGCGGCGACGCGGCGCGCGTGCTGGCGATGGCCGCCGCCAAGGCCGCCCGGGCGCCCGGGATCAACGACGCGATCGTCGCGCTGCTCGATGACCCCGACCACGACGTCCGGCTGGTCGCGGTGCGCGCGGTCGGCGGACTGGGCCCGGCGGCGCCGCGGACCGCGGCGGCGGCGATGGCGCGGATGTTCGAGCGCGCCGACGAGGGCGAGAAGCTCGCGCTGGTGCGCAGCGCCCGGCAGATCGGGGCGGCCGACCTGATCAGCCTCGCCGTCGCCGACAGCTCGCCGCTCGTGCGGGTCGAGGCGGTCGATGCCGCGCTCGCGTCGGGGCTGCGCGCGGCGGCCACGCTGTCCGCGGCGCTGGCCGACTTCGATCCGACCGTCCGCAAGGCGGCGCTCGAGCGGCTGGCGGCGCAGAAGGACAAGCTCGAGCCCGCGGTGCTCGATCGAACGCTCGCGCTCGCGGTGCGCGATCCCGATCCCGAGCTCTCGCAGCTCGCGCTCACCACGATCGCGCGGGTCGCCGCCAAGGACGCGGTGGTCGCGCGGCTGCACCGTGCGCTGGGCTCTCGCGCCGAACGCGAGCGCGCCCAGGCCGCCGCCGCTGCGATCGGGCTCGTCGACCGCGACGCGGTGCTGTCGGTGCAGCTGCTCGATCCGCTGATCGACGATCCGTCGCACGACGTGCGCGCGGCGATGCTGCCGGCGCTGGCAGCGGCCTACGCCCGGACCAACGATCCGGACAAGCTCGCCGGGATCCTGCGTGACTCCGAGACCAACGCGATGCGCCGGCTGGTCGCGGCCGCCGGCTTCGTGGTGGTGGCTCGCACCGACACCGGGCGCGCCGCGTCTGAGACCGCGCTTGGCCGGATCGCGAAGAGCGGCCCACCGATGGCGCGGCAGACCGCCAAGCTCCTGCTCGGGTTGATCACCAACAAGGCCGACGGCATGGCGTTCCTGCAGGAGCTGGTCCCCTGAGCGCGACCGGCTGATCGAGGCGCAGCGCTGGTCACCCAAGCGCCAAGCCTGGCGCTCGCGTCGCTCCGATCAGGTGTGCTCGAAGACTCGCGACTTCCGAGGTATCGAAAATGCCGCAACGGCATTTTTCGACACCTCTCAGTGCGTGTCGGGCCAGCCGAACGAGGCCGTCATCGCGTCGGTGAACGACTTCTCGTCCTGAAAGCCCGCGACGTTGGTCGGCAGATCGATCCAGCCGATCGATCCCTTCATCGAGGCCGTGTACGCGGCGTTGGTCTTGAAGCCGACGACATCGGTCGGCAGATCGATCCAGCCGATCGAGCCCTTCAGGAGCTCGACGTACTCCTCGTCAGCGTCCGGCTGCGCCGGCTGCGCGACCGCGGTCGCCTGCGGCGCGGGCGCAACGCCAGGCGCCTGCGCGGGGCGATCGGCCGGGGCACGAGGAACCACGACGGTCTTGTCGCCCGCCGTGCTCGGCACCGGGGTCCGCGCCTCGTTCTCGCTCACCACGGTCTGCGCGCTCGTGTGTGGCTGCGCGGCCGGAGCACCTTGTGCCAGGGCGCTGCCACCGGATGCAGCCAGGATCCCCGCGCCGAGCGCGAACCCGCGGATGACATGGCCCTTGGTAGCTCCGGTCGCGACAGTCGTGTTTGCGTTCTTCATGGCGTTCTCTTTTCTGATCCGCAGCGAGCTAATAATTTAGGTCGCAATTAATAATTGGTAAGTTGGGGTCGCGTGGGCCCCGTGTCAAGCCCCGCTCAGGAGCCGGCGGCGCCGTCGTTCGCGTGCTCGCCCGGAGCGCTCGTCCCGCTCACCGCGGGCCTGGTGATGTCGAACCGCGGGGCGACGTCGGTCGACCACGGCCTGCTCGCGACGAGCGCAGGCGCTGCGATCTGCGCCGCAAGACTGCCGAGTCCGGAGGCGCTGTGGTCGCTGTGAGTCTGCATGGTCGAAGCGACGGGATCGTCGCCTCGAATCTCATCATGGCCACGCGCGTCGTAGCGCGCTCGTAAATCGCTGCTAATCGCGCGTTAATTTAGTGATATCAAACGGTTGATGGACCGAGCTCGGCGAGAAAACCGCGCGCTGCCACCAGGTCCGAGGTCTCCAGGCCCTCCGTGAACCGGCTGTAGACCCGTTCAACAATCGAACGCGCCTCAGCCCCGCGCCCTTGGTCGCGTCGCAGCTGTGCGAGGCTGGTCGCCGCGCGAAGCTCCCATGACAACGCGCCCTGCGCCGCCGCGAGATCGAGCGCCCGGGTCAACAGCGCCTCGACGGCTTGCTCCGCCGCGGCATCGCGGGGCGGAACCAGCTGGAGCGCCCGTGCGCGCAGGATCTCCGGCGCGCACCAGCCGATGCTGCCGGTGTCGGCGCGTTCGAACGTCGCCTGGTCGACGAGCCACGGCGCGATCGTGCCGACCATCTCCGCGTGGTTGGGCCGGATGGCCGAGTCCAGCACCGCGCGATCGCCGCGACCGAGCGCGACCTCGAACGTGCGTCCCCACAACGCCCAGCCGCCGAGATGGTGGGCCGCCGCCTCGCGGATCAACATCGCGAGCCAGTCGCTGGCGGTCCGGTGGTCACCGCTCCAGATCGCGATCGGGCATGCGGCGTTGACGAGCGCGAAGCACAGCGACGCCGCGCTGTGGGAGCGGATCGCGCGCTCGACGCAATCATGGGCCAGGCTCATGGCGCGCGTGGGAAACCCCTGCAGCCACATCGTGCGCGCGAGCACCGAGAGCACGGTGACCTCGCGATCGACCTCGAAGATCCCCACCGCCGGACGCGGGCGGCTGGCCGGCAGATGGAGCATCGGCTCGAGCAACCGGCGCGCTTCGTCGTAGCGTCCGCCGTAGTGGTGCGATCCGGCGAGCAGCATGTCGCGCACCAGGCGGACCGACAAGCTGGTGGTGGTCCGGCACTCCTCGGCGAACCGCTCGGCGACCTCGGCGGCCTCGACGTGCTCGGCGCGCGCGAAGCAGGCCACCCACATCGCGCCGAGCGCTTGCAGCCGCAGCGGCGAGGCGCCCATGGTCTCGGCGATCTCGAGCGCGCGCACGGTCGCCGCCTTGACGTCGACGACGGGGCCCACGGTGTGGATCAGCAGCTGGCTATGCGCGAGCAGCAGCAGCAACTCCTGGGTCGAGGTGGTGGCGGGGCGGTCGGGGCCCGCCGCCTGCACGTGCATCAGCGCGCGCTCGACGCGGCCCCGGTACTCGTCCATCAGCGACACGTCGAACCACAGCGGCATCGACGCCACGGTCAGCTTGACGCCGAGCTCGAGATCGCCGCCTTCGGCGAACGACCAGTCGAGCGCCGCCCGCAGGTCCGGAAGTCGCCAGCGCTCCTCGGCGCCCCACACCGCCACCATGGGCCCGAGCCCGGCGCACGGCTCGCGCTCGAACACCTCGCACTGATGCACCGCGTGCTGCCGCGCGATCCGCCCGTGGTCGCCGTCCTCGGTCAGCTTCTCCGCCGCGTAGGCCCGGGTCATCTCGAGCAGGCGATACGTGACGACGTCGCCGCTGACGTCGGCGGCGATCAGCGACTTCGAGGTGAGGTCGACGACGCTGTCGATCACGTCGGCCGCGGTGATGCCGTCGCTGGCCGACACCGCCGCGGCGGACTCCAGGGTGAAGATGCCCTTGAACACCGAGAGCCGGCGCAGCACCACCTGGCTGCGCGCGGGCAGCGTCTCGTAGCTCCAGTCGAGCGTGGCGCGCAGCGTTCGCTGCCGCGGGGTCGTGGTCCGGCGGCCCTGCAGCAGCAGGCCAAAGCTCGCGTCGAGCCGCTCGCCGAGCCCACGGACGCCGAACACGTCGACCCGCGCGGCGGCGAGCTCGATCGCCAGCGGCATGCCGTCGAGCCGCCGGCAGATCTCGCTGACGATCGGCGCATCGCCATCGGACAGCTCGAAGCCCGTGGCGCTGGCGGCCGCCCGCGCCACGAACAGCTCGACCCCCGAGTAGCGCAGCGCCTCGGCGGCCGTCATCGCGGCCTGTGCCGGTGGCAGCTCGAGCGGCGCCAGCCGCGAGATCCACTCGCCTTCGACCCGGAGCGGCTCGCGGCTGGTCGCCAGGATCCGGATCCCGGGGGCGAGCCGGAGGATCTCCTCGGCGAAGATCGCGACCGCTTCGACGACGTGCTCGCAGTTGTCGAGCACGAGCAGCATCGCCTTGTCGGACAGGTACGCGGCGAGCTCGATGGCGCGGTTCTCGCTCGCCCCGGGGAGCTCCACGCCGGTGGCGATCGCGCTCGCGACCAGCTCGGGCGACTCGATCGATCCCAGCTCGACGAACCGCACGCCGTCCCAGTGCGGCGACGCGAGCTGCGCGCCGAGCTGCGCGGCCACCGCCAGCGCTACCGTCGTCTTGCCGATGCCGCCCGGTCCGACGAGCGTGACGAGGCGCTGGACGCGAAGTTGATCGACCACCGCGACCAGCTGATGACCGCGACCGATCATCTTCGTCAGCGGCGCGGGCAGCCGCGCGCCGCCGGGCGTCCGTTGCGACGCCACGGCTGGATCGGCCGAACCACCGGGTGCGCTCGTCGCGAGCGACAGCGCCGAGCGCGTGACGGGCGCGACGAAGCAGTAGCCCCGGCCTGGCACGTTCGTGATGTACCGGGCCCCGGTCTGGCCGTCGCTCAATGTCTTGCGGATCGCCGCGACGTGCACGCGAAGGTTGCCATCCTCGACGAACGTGTCGCCCCACACCCGGGCCATCAGCTCCTGCTTGCTGACCACCTCGCCCGCGCGCTCGATCAGCGCGTGCAGCACCTCGAGCGCGCGGCTGCCGACCCGGAGCGCCTTGTCGTTCTCGAACAGCGCATGCTCCGCGGGTACCAGCCGGAACGGACCGAACACGAATGTCTCGGCGCTAGCCACGGCCGCGTCCATCCGGGAGGGTAGCATGCTGCATTGCGTTGACGCCGCGGTGCTTGTTGGCTGCCTACCATCCGGGGGGGGAGGAGGCCGCACGGCGGCACCTAGCCGAACGGTCGGTTCGCGGGTCGACTGCAGGCGCTAGAGCGGCTCGGCCTCACGCGACCGTGAGCACGATCTTGCCCTGGATGTGCCCACGGGCGGCTCGTTCGTGCGCGCTTCGAGCATCCGCCAGCGGGAACGTGCTGTCGATCGCGACGCGAACCGCTCCTGCGTCGAGCAAGCGCCCGAGCGCCGCGAGCTGCGAGCCGTTCGATCGGACCTGGGTCGCCGAGACCGTGACGCCCAGCTTCGCGGCTTCCTCGGCGCCGGAGAAGCCGAGCGGGAACACCGGGTACAGCGCACCACCGCGCTTGAGCGTGCGCAAGAAGCGGCCGGTGGACGGGCCGCCGACGGCATCGAGAACGAGATCGACATCGCGCACGATGTCCTCGGGACGGCTCTTGGTGTAGTCGATGAATTCGCTCGCGCCGAGCTCGCGCAAGAACGCCTCATGCGCGCCCGATGACACCGCGATGACGCGCGCGCCTTTCCATCGCGCCAGCTGCACTGCGAGATGCCCGACGCCTCCCGCGGCGCCGTTGATGAGCACCGTGGTCTCGGCGCTGAGTGCCATGGGGCGATGCTGCGTCGCATGAAACGGGTTCGGATGATCGTGTCCGAGCTCGATCAGAAACTGCCACGCGGTGAGCCCTGCCATCGGAGCTCCTGCGGCACGCACGTGGTCGACGCGTGCCGGCTTGCGCGCCAATTCCGACGCATGCACGGCGACGTACTCCGCGTACGCAAAGCTCTCTCCGAAGCTCGGAAAGCGAATCATGCCGAACACGTCATCGCCAACGGAGAACTCCCGCACATCCGCGGCGACGGCCTCGACCACGCCCGAGATATCGGTCCCTGGAATGACAGGCAACGGCACCGGTGGCCGCCATTCAGGAGGCAGCATCTTGTACCCGTCGCGCAGGTACCAATCCGGGGGATTGATGCCCACCGCCTGAACGCGAACGAGCACCTCACCCGGCTTCGGCTCGGGAATCGGCACGTCGTCGTAGCGCAGCACCTCAGGACCACCGAACTCGTGTAGTCGAATCGCCTTCATCGTGGACTTCCGCATCACTTTGCCTTTCATGGCAGGTGGGTTACGTTATCGGAACAGTGCTCCGCTTATACGGAGCACTGCTCCGTTTGTCAAGGTAGGCACATGCGAGCCGACGCAAAGAAGAACTACGACCACGTACTCGCCGTCGCGCGCGCTGTCGTGGCCGAGCAAGGCGCGGACGCATCGCTGCGCGACGTCGCCCGCAGAGCGGGGGTCGGCCTCGGTACGCTGTACCGTCACTTCCCGACGCGAGAGGCGTTGCTCGATGCCTTGCTCCGCGCGAGCTTCGACGAGATGACGGCACACGCGGCCGCGCTCGAAACTTCGAGCTCGGTCGAGGACGCCTTCCTTGCGTGGCTGCGCGATTGCGTGGCGTGCGCGCGTGAGTGTCGGGGCGCTGTGGCGCTGATGGTGGCCGCCATGGAAGACCCCGAGTCCGCACTGCATGCGTCGTGTGTCACGATGCGGGCGGCGGGCACCCGGCTCCTCACCCGCGCTCAAGCCGAGGGCATCGCGCGGACCGACATCGATGGCGCTGACCTGTTCGCGCTGGTCGGGGCGCTCGCGTGGCTCGGCGACCAACCCGCGCTCGCGCCACGCGCCGATCGTCTGTTCGATGTGATCGCGAGCGCGATCCTGACCCATCGAGCGGGATAGGGTCGTGCTGCGCCGACCGCTAGCGAACGATCCGCACGCCGTGGGGCGTGCGAAGGTGAGCCACCAGGTGAGGCAGCTCGCCTGGCGCTGCCGCGGTCACGTCGACGTGCCGATCGGCGCCGATCGATGCGAGGTCGCGGCGATACGACGACGGATCGGGGTGCACGGCGGCGAATCGATCGAGCGAATATCCGAGGTCCGGCATCCGGCTCGCGGGATGCGGACCGTCGGGCCACTGGATCAAGCTCGGCATCATGCCACCTTGGGGTAGCGCTCCGTCGTTGGGGAACGTGATCAGCCAGCGCAGGTCGCCGCGGCGCATCGGCTCGATGGCGCCCAGCGGGGCGGCGCTGGCCAGGAAGGTCTCGGCGATCCGGTGGGTCCGCACGACCCAGGTGAGCAGGCGCGGCGCGAGCGCGAGCTGTGCTTGCAGCGCGGGATCATCGAGCTGAAACCACCGCGGGCGATCCGGAGCGGGCGCGGACGGATCGATCGCGATCAGCTCGAGGAACAGCGAGTCTCCGAGCCGGAGCAGGTGATTGTGGGTCGCCATCCGCGGGTGGGCCCCGCCATACGGCAGGTCGACGCCGAGCGCGGATCGCAGATACGCCAGGCCCTGCGCCAGGGTGTGCGCGGCTACCGTGATGTGGTCGAGCTCGGTCATTTCCTTGTGCGATGAAACCACGTGGCCATGCGGACGAAACGCGCGCCGCGATAGCCTGCGCGCTGTCTCGCGCACAAGGAGCGTACATGGTGATTGCCGCGTCCCGGGTTCTCGTTGTCACCGTTGTCTCGATCGCGGGTACCGCCGCCGCGATCGCCGACCCCGCACCGGCCGGCAATCCCCACGTGCACCATGTGCTCCGGGCGACGCCGGACGACGTCCAATGGGGCTGGCTCGATCCGCGCGAGAAGCCGCGGCTGACGATCAACTCGGGTGACACCGTGTCGATCGAGACCCTGCTGCACGCGCGCGACAAGATCCATAAAGATGTTCCGATGGAGGATATCGTGGCGCTGCGCAAGGCCAACCCCGGCGGTGGCCCGCACTCGCTGACCGGCCCGGTGTTCGTGACCGGCGCCGAGCCCGGCGACGTGCTCGAGATCCGCATCCTCAAGATCGTGCCCAAGAAGATCGGGTTCAACTTCAACCTCCCGGGCAAGGAGTTTCCGGCGATCGGCGCGCTGCCGGGTGAGTTTCCCGACGGCTTCGTCAAGTACTTCGACATCGACTGGAAGACCAAGACCGCGGTGTTCAAGCCCGGGATCACGATCCCGGTACGGCCGTTCCCCGGCACGCTCGCGGTCGGGATCGATCCCGACGATCCGTCGCCGCGCAAGGGCGGGGTCAAGGACGACAAGCTCGCGCCCGTGAGCTCGCTGCGGCCGTGGAAGAACGGCTCGAACATGGATATCAACGAGCTGACCGCGGGCTCGACGATCTTCATCCCGGTGTTCGTGGCGGGCGGCCTGATCTGGACCGGTGATTCGCACTGCGCGCAAGGCAATGGCGAGGTCAACCTGACCGCGCTGGAGTGCTCGTTCGAGGACATCGAGCTGCAGCCGATCGTGCGCAAGGACCTCAAGCTGAGCTGGCCGCGGATCGAGACCCCGACGCACTACATCCAGGTCGGATTCGACGAGGACCTGAACAAGGCGTTCAACATGGCGCTCACCGAGACCGTCGACTTCCTGGTGGCGAACAAGCACCTCACGAAGTACGAGGCGTACTCGCTCGCTGCCGTCGCCGCCGACTGCCGGGTGAGCCAGGTCGTCGATATCCGCAAGGGTGTGCATTGCATGGTGCCAAAGGCGATCTTCACCGCCGCGCCCAGGCCGCAAAACTAGCAAGCCCGGTCGCGTGGTGGAACCCCGGAGCGCGCGGCGGCCTTGGCTGGTGACTCGACGGCGCTGGACATCCGCGGCGAAACGGTGGTAGCGCAGCTCTCGATGAACGGTGCACGCGCGCTCGTCCAGACCCTCATCGACGCAGGCGTCGATGTCTGCTTCGCCAACCCCGGGACCTCGGAGATGCACTTCGTGGCGGCGCTCGATGAGGTCCCCGCGATGCGCGGCGTGCTCGCGCTGTTCGAGGGCGTCGCGACAGGGGCCGCCGATGGCTACGCCCGGATGACGGGGCGCCCGGCGGCGGTGCTGCTCCACCTCGGCCCCGGCATGGCGAACGGGCTCGCGAACCTGCACAACGCGCGACGCGCGCGCTCGCCGGTGCTCGCGATCGTCGGTGACCACGCCACGCACCACAAGCGGTTCGACGCGCCGCTCGAGTCCGATATCGAGACCATGGCACGCGGCGTGTCGGGCTGGTTCCGGGCGTCGCGCAAGAGCCGCGATCTGGCGGGCGACGCGGCCGATGCCGTGGCCGCGGCGCTCGCGGCGCCGGGCCAGGTCGCGACGCTCGTGCTGCCGGCGGATGTCTCGTGGTCCGACGGCGCGGCGGTCGCGGCGCCGCGTCCGCGGCCGGTGGCGGTCGCGGTCCCCGAGGCGGTGCTCGCGGACATCGCGGCGGCGCTCACGTCCGGCGAGCCCGCGGTGGTGTTCCTCGGTGGCCGCGCGCTGCGCGAGAGAGGCCTCCGGGCGGCGGCCCGGATCGCGGCCGCCACCGGCGCGGTCCTGATCTGCGAGACGTTCCCGGCGCGGCTCGAGCGCGGCGCCGGGCTACCGGTGGTCAGCCGGTTGCCGTACTTCGCCGAGCAGGCGACCGCGAAGCTCGCGCCGTATCGCCACGCGATCCTGGTCGACGCCGCCGAGCCGGTCTCGTTCTTCGCGTATCCCGGCAAGGCGAGCGAGCTCCTGCCCGCGGGTTGCAAGACCCACCGGCTCGCCGGTGGCGCCGACGACGTGGCGGGTGCGCTGGTCGCGCTCGCCGACCGGCTGGGCGCCACCCAGGTGCCGCCCGTGGCCGCGGCTCACCGCCCCGCGCTGCCGAGCGGTAGCGGGCCGCTGACCACCGAGGCGGTCGCGCTCGCGCTCGGTGCGTTGATGCCCGACAACGCGATCATCTCCGACGAGGCGCATACGTCGGGCGCGTCGCTCGGCGCCGCGACCGGAGGCGCGCCGCGCCATGACTGGCTGACGCTGACCGGCGGCTCGATCGGCGATGGCCTGCCGGTCGCGGTGGGCGCCGCGGTGGCGTGCCCGGGCCGCAAGGTGATCTGCCTCGAGTCCGACGGCAGCGCCATGTACACGCTGCAGTCGCTGTGGACGATGGTGCGCGAGCGGCTCGACGTGACGACGATCATCTTCAACAACGGCGCGTATGCCGTGCTCAGGCTCGAGCTGGCGCGGGTCGGCGCCGGTGCCCGCGGCCCCAAGGCCGACGACATGCTGAGCCTGGCCCGCCCGGCGATCGACTTCGTCTCGCTCGCGCGCGGCATGGGGATGTCCGCCGGCCGGACGACGACGATCGACGAATTCGTCGCCGAGTTGCAGCGCGCGCTCGCCACGCCGGGGCCGTACCTGATCGAGGCCGTGGTCCCGCCGGTGGTTGGTTGATAGCGACGCGCGATTCTACTGATCGAACCGGAACCGCCGCAGGCCGGCCACCATGAACGCCAGGGCGAACCCGTAGACCGCCGCGATCGGTTTGGCGACGTCGGCGAACCCGGCGCCGTCGCGGACCAGCAGCGTGTTGTAGCCATCGAGCGCCCAGCCGTGCGGAACGAACAGGCCGATCTGCTGGAGCGTCGGTCCCATGATCGCGCGCGGTAGCATGCAGCCGCCGACCAGCCCCATGATCAGGATCGCCACCGATCCGAGCGACGAGATCTGCTTCTCGGTCGTGCTCACCGCCGCGAGCAACAGCCCCAGGCTGGTCGCGCAGGTCGCCACGCCGACCGTCAACACAGCCAGCGCAGGAATGCTGCCGCCGACCCGCATGCCGAACCCGACCGCGCCGATCACGAACAGCAGGCCGACCTGGATGGTGCCCAGCGCGACGTACGGGATCAGCTTGGCCGCGAGCAGCCGCCACGGCGCGACCGGTGCCGCGAGCAGCCGCCGCCAGGTTCCGGTGCGGCGCTCCTCGGCAAAGCTCAGCGCACAGGTCAGCGCGATGAAGAACCCGAACAGCACGGCGTTGCCGGGTACGGTCATCTGGAACGACGAGGCCTGGGCGACCGGCGTGCGGAGGCCGGGTGGCGCGACGGTGGTGATGACGTCGACCGCGTCGCCGCCCAGCACCGCGCGCGTGACGATCGCGGTCATCGGGCCGCGCAGCGCTTCGAGCTCGGGGCGTGGCTTGCCGGTGTCGATCACCAGCTCGGCCTTGGCGCCGCCTGGCGTGGGCGCGAAGTTGCCGGGGATGATCAGCCCGACCTCGAAGGTCTCGTTGGCGACCTGGCGCCGCACCTGGTCGGCGGTGGCGACCGGGACGACATGGAACCTGAGCGAGCCGTCGAGCGCGGCGACGATGCGGGCCCCGGCGGCGGCCTGCGGATCGATCCACGCCGCGACCGGCGTCGCGGGCGCGTGCTTGTCCGCGTCGGCGCGAAACACCATGCCGAACAGCGCGATGAACGCGACCGGCAGCGCGAGCAAGCGGACCAGCGCGCGGGGATCGCGGCGCAGCAGCTGGATCTCCTTGACGATCGTCGGACCAAACATCACGCGTCTCGCAATCCGCGCCCGGTGAGCGCCAGGAAGACCGTCTCGAGATCCGCGCGCTGGCTGCCGAGGCGCTTGATCCTTGCGCCGCTGGCCTCGATCGCGGACACCACCGGTGCCCAGGTGTCGCGCTGTGCGAACCGCAGGGTCCGGCCGTCGCGGGTGGCGTCGAAGCCGGCGACCGCGGCCACCGCACCGGCGATCGCGACCTCATCGCCCTCCAGCTCGACCTCGAGGGCGATGCCGTGCGCGTGCGTGAGCTCGGCGAGCGTGCCGCTGGTGACGATCCGGCCGGCGTCCATGATCGCGACGCGATCGCATAGCTCCTCGACTTCTTCGATGTAGTGGCTGGTGTAGACCACCGTCATGCCGCCGCCCTGCAGCGCGCGGATCGCGTCGAAGATGTGGCGGCGGCTCTGCGGATCGACGCCGACCGTCGGCTCGTCGAGGATCAGCAAGGTCGGCTGGTGGATCAGGCCGACCACCAGGTTGAGTCGCCGCTTCATGCCACCGGAGAACTTCTTGATGATCTCGTCGCTGCGGTCGGTGAGCTGGGCGATCCCGAGCGCCCACTCGATCCGCGCGTGGAGCTCTGCGCCGCCAAGCCCGTAGAGCTGGCCGAAGAACGCGAGGTTCTGACGAGCGGTCAGGTCGTCGTACAGCGCCAGATCCTGGGGTACCAGGCCGATCGCCCGCTTGGCCGCGAACGTGTCGGTGCGAATGTCGTGCCCCGCGATCCGCGCGGTGCCGGAGCTCGGCGGAATCACGCCGCAGGTCGTCGAGATCGTCGTGGTCTTGCCGGCGCCGTTGGGCCCGAGCAAGCCGAAGATCTCGCCGCGCCGCACGGTCAAATCGAGGTTGGCCACGGCGACGCGATCCCCGAACCGCTTGCCGAGGCCCACCAGCTCGAGCACGACGTCACCCATCAGGACTTCATACCACCGGGCGGGGTGCACATGGTCGCCGCGCACGTCCCGGTGCCGTCGGCGGATGCCGTGGCCGGATGCCCGTGGCCGGATGCCCGTAGCGCGACGCCGTAGCCCGGTGCGCTGGCTATGAGAGACATGTCTGGCGGCGTCGGCGGGTGTCTCGCTGCGCACGCATGCGTCGCGTCATCGTGCGAGGACGTCCTGACGTTGTCACCGTCACAGGTGCAACTCACCGTGTGCACGGCGAGATGCCCGGCCATGTCGAGGCACTCGGCGGCGGCGGGTCCGCCCCCAAAGTCGCGGCCGGCGAGCGGACAAGCAATTGCCATTCATCCAGCGTAGCCTGCCTAGATTGTGACGCTCCACCGCCGCCCCTGCCGCGCATGATGCACACACGACCCACGAGCTGTCGCATCGTCGTGTCGCGCATGGTGCTGCTGGGCTTGCTCGGCCTCGCGGGCCTGGCGACCACCGCATGCGGGGACGTCGAGGATCCGGGCGGCGCCGGCGATGCGGGCGTTCCGGACAGCGATGGCAACTTGGCGAGCGACACCATGCGCGCCGGGGTGGACTATTCGTTCGCGCGGCCGTCGCCCGCGGGGATTCGTGCCGCCGGCTACACGTTCGCCGTGCGCTACCTGAGCCACGGCAGCAACACCAAGAACCTGTCGGCGTCCGAGGCGCGCGCGCTGATCGCGGCGGGCGTCGATGTGGTGGTGGTCTGGGAGACCGGCGCATCCGACGCGCTCAAGGGCGGCGCGCGGGGTGCGACCGACGCCCAGGAAGCGCTGAGCGAGGCGACCGCCGCCGGGATGCCCGCGGGGCGCCCGATCTACTTCGGCGTCGATTTCGACGCCACGGCCTCCCAGCAGGCGGCGCTCGACGAGTACTTCGACGGCGTGGCCTCGGTGCTTGGCCGTGGTCGCACCGGCGCGTACGCCGGGTTCAATCCGATCACGCGGCTGTTCGACGCCGGCAAGATCGGCTTTGGCTGGCAGACCTACGCGTGGTCCAGCGGCCAGTGGGACCCGCGCGCGCAGCTCCGTCAGGTCCGCAACGGGGTGACCGTCGCGGGCGGCGATTGCGATATCGATCAATCCCACGCCGACGACTTCGGGCAGTGGGGGGCGCTCACCGGTACGGTCGCGCCGTAGCCTCAGGGGTTGGCGACGACGGTCGCCACCGGCACGCGCGGCGGGACCGCGCGCCGGCCGATCCGCAGGACGATCACGGCGGCGGCGAGGCAGATGAGGCCCGCGCCGAGCCACGCCGGCGTGTAGGTATCGACCTCGGTGCGAATGATCCCGGCGCTCAGCGCACCGACCCCGGCGCCGATCTGGTGCGCGCTGAAGATCCAGCCGAACACGATCGGTCCGTCGACCGGACCGACCGCGTCAACGGTGAGGCGCAGGGTCGGCGGCACCGTGGCGATCCAGTCGAGGCCGTAGAACACCGCAAACGCCGGTAACCCGAACACCTCGGTACCGAACGCGAGCGGCAGGTAGAGCAGGGCGAGCCCGCGCAGCCCGTAGTACACTGCGAGCAAGCGGCGGCTGTCGTAGCGGTCCGAGAGCCAGCCGCTGAGCGTGGTGCCGACCAGATCGAAGATGCCCATGGTGGCCAGCAGGCCCGCGGCCTTGACCTCGGGGATGCCGTGGTCCATGCACGCGGGGATGAGGTGCGTGCCGATCAGGCCGTTGGTCGTCGCGCCGCAGATGAAGAAGCTCAGCGCGAGCAACCAGAAGTCCCGGTGATGGGCGGCTCGCCGCAGCGCGCCGATCGCGAGCACGAACGGATTGCCGAGCGCGACGCGCGGCACCACCGGGGCCGCCGGATCGGTGCCGTACGGGCGCAGGCCGAGATCCTCGGGCCGATCGCGCACGACCAGCGCGACGATCGGGATCAGCGCGGCCATGACGACCGCGATTGCCAGCGCGACCGGGCGCCAGCCGGCCGACTCCACATAGGCGGCCATCACAGGTAGGAACACCATCTGCCCGGTGGCAGTGCTCGCGGTCAGGATGCCGATCACCAGACCGCGCCGGGTGGTGAACCAGCGCTGGACGATCGTCGCGCCGAGCACGCTGGCGGTGGCGCCGGTCGCGACGCCGACGAGCACGCCCCAGCACGCGTAGAGCTGCCACGGCGCGTGCATGAAGTTGGTCAGCGCGACGCCGGTCGCCATCACCGCGAGCGCGATCATGATCGTACGCCGGATCCCGAACCGCTGCATGATCGCCGCGGCGAACGGCCCGACCAGGCCGTACAGCACGAGGTTCAGCGAGACCGCGCCGGAGATCAGCGCGCGACTCCAGCCGAGCTCGTGCTGCAGCGGCACGATCATGACGCTGGGCGTGGCGCGCACCGCCGCCGCCGAGAGCAGGATCACGAACGTTGCGGCAGCGACGATCCAGGCGTAGTGGATGCGTGGCAGCTTCATGGCCGCCTCATGCGGCGAGCTCGTTGGTGTCGCGATTGCCAGTCGCACCGAACTGGATGACTTTCATCCGTACGAGTGTGTGCCGGAATCCGGCGAACGACAGGTTCAGCGGCGCGGATTTCAGGCAGTACAGCGGCCGGCGCGACGAACCGCGAGTCGCCGCTGGTCACTCAGGGCGGGGGTGATTCCTTGTCTTCTTCGTCCAGCTCGGTCAGTCGTTCGGTGACGAGCTTGACGCGCGAGCCGGTGCCGACCTTGACGAACCGGCGGTAGGCGTCCTTGGCTTGCTGATGCAGTCGGTGCTTCTCGGCGGCATCCCGGCTCCGGTTGGCCATCTGGTCGTACAGCGATCCGGACATGTAGTCGAAGTTGGCGTTCCGTTCGCCCGATTTTCGGATCAGCTGCGCGGCCTTGTCGAGGTTCAGCTTCGCCTCGGTGAAGTTCCCCGAGGCGATCGCCGCGCTCGCCTTGGCGAGATAGGTATCGACGTTACCGGTCCACTCGTTGAGGTACACGCGAGCCTTGGCGTCTAGGTCGGTGGCCTTGCGGCGCGCGTCGGTCGCGGTGGCGCGCGTGTCCTGGGCGAGCACGCCCGCCTCGTCGGCGAGCTTCTTCGCTTCCGGTGTTGGGGTCGGCCCGGCGGCATCGGCGGCCGCCTTGGCCGCGGCCTCGACGTTGGTCGCGGTGGTCTCGAGCTTGGTCGCGGCCTCACCGAGGCTCGTCGCGAGCTCTCCGACGCGCTTGGTCGCCGCTTCGTCGCGCGCCGGTACCCCGATCGCCGCGGTGAGATCGGTCGACACCGCGGCGATCGCGTCGATCTGGGGTTTGGCCTCGGTGGCGGCGGCCTTGGTCGCGTCGAGCGCCTGCTGGACCTTGGGCACGCTGGCGTCCTTCGGCGGGGCTGGGGGCGGATCGACCGGTGCGGGCTTCGTGGCGGGCTCGACGTTCGTCGGCGGCGGCGGGACCAGCCGCGATAGCTGGCCCGACGCCTTCGAGCGCACGAACGGATCGGCGTCGCTGACCAGCGGCTTGTAGAGCTTGATCGCCTGCTCCTTGTCCTGGGCCACCACGCCCTCGATCGCGTCGACGCCGGCGTGCCGGACGTCCGGATCGGAGTCCGCGACGAGCCGGCGCAGCAGCGGCGCGGCTTCGCTGGCCGGCAGGGCGCGCACCGCTGGCACCGCTGCGAGCCGCAGCGCCGGATCCGCCGAGTCGATCATCTCGCCAGGCGTCCGGGCCGATGTGGGCTTCGCCCCGAACCGGGTCAACGCCGCCATCGCGCGGCCGATCGTCTCGGGGTCCTTCGAGCTGGCCGCCTCGTTGAGGATCGGCACGACGGTCGCGCTCTCGGCGCGCTGCAATGACAGGCCCTCCGCGGCGGCGAACTTGACGCTGAACACGCGGTCGAGCACGCCGATCTTGAGCGTCGACAGGAGCAGCGGCTTGTTCGCGGTGGTCGCGGCCTGCATCGCGGCGAGCCGCAGCTCCACCTGGGGCGCCGCGATCGCGGCGTCGAGCTTGGCCTTGCCGGCGTTGTCGCCGACCGCGATCAGCGAGCCGGCGGCAAGCACGCCGATCCGGCCGGGCTCCTCGGAGATCTGCGCGAGGGTGTCGTGCGCGACGGCATTGCCGATCTGGCCGAGCGCCGCTACCTGTTGCTCCTTGACCGCCGGATCGCTCTCGGTCTTGACCGCGGCGACGACCTGAGACGCCGCATCGGCGCTCTTCATCTTGCCCGCGCTCTTGTACGCCGCGAGGCGGACCTTCGGATCCGTGTCGGCGATCGCCGCCGCCAGCAGCGGCATGGCTTGCTTCTCGGGGATATCGGCGAGCACGCCCGCCGCGGCCCGGCGTACGGCCCAGTCCTGCGACGCGAGCGAGCTCTTCGTCCAGTCCACCGACGCCTGCGCGAGCACGGCGGGGTCGATGCCGACGATCGCGACGATCGCCGCCGACGCCGCGATCCGGACTGTCCAGTCCTTGTCGGTGGTGAGCGCGATCAGCGCCGGCAAGCTGGTGCGCTCGTTGATATCGCCGAGCGCGCGCGCGGCGAGCCGCCGGGTGTCTGGCTCCTTGGCGCCGAGCGCCGCGGTGATCAGGGGTTGGCCTCCGTATTCGCCGAGCGCGATCTGGGCGACCGCGGCGACGAGCCGGTTCGGCGACGCCTCGTTCGCGAACACCGCCTGGAGCACCTGCTTGCCGGCATCATCGCCGAGCTTGGCGAGGCCTTCGGCCGCCGCCAGCCTCGCGCCCTCGTCCGGGTTCTCGAGGATCCCGTAGAGCACCTTGCGCGACGCCGCGTCGCGTAGCGCGGCCAACTTGGTCAGCAGCAGCGCCCCGGCGTATGGCTGCACCTTGTTGAGATCGGCCTCATGCGCGGCGAGCGCACGCAGCGCCCGGATCGCCTCCTGGTCGCCCGGTTTGCTGACCTCGGCGAGCGTCAGCCCGGCCGGAAATGCGACCGCGAGGTCCTTGCTGCGCGCGTAGCCGAGCAGGCGCTTGGCGGCCGGCTTGTCGCCGAGCTGCGCGAGCGCGGACGCGTACCAGACCTTGAGCGGCGCGGGCGCCTCGGCCTCGAGCTTGCCGAGCAGCTGCGCCGTCGACGAGGCGCCGATCGCGCCCAGCGCGTGGGCGGCGTGACCGCGGACCTCGAGATCGTCGTCCTTCTCGGTCCGCTCGGCCAGCGCCGGCACCGACGGTTGATCCTTGATCTTGCCGAGCGCGTCAGCGCCCTGGACACGCACGGCGGACTCGGTCTCCCGGAGCGACGCGCGCAGCAGCGTCTGCGCGTCCTTGCGGATCGCGTCGTAGTCGGGCGGCTTGGGCTCGGTCGGGCGCGTCGGCGTCGTGGTCGTCGGAACGACCGCCACGGGTGGCTTGGGCTCGTCGCGCGACGACATCCCGATCGAGATGCCGCCGATCGCGAGCCCGACCACGGCGATGCCGCCGCCGACCACCAGGCCGAGGCTCTTGCGCTTGGGCGGCGCCGCCACGGGGGCAGGGGGCGCGACCAGCGTCGCCCCACGCGCCGGCCGCGTGCGGTTCATCGTCCCGGCGTGGGTCGGCCATTGGTTGCGATTGACGTCGTAGAGATCGGCCAGCACCTCGGCCACGCTGTCGTAGCGGCCGGTCGCGTCCTTCACGAGCATGCGATCGACGATCTCGGCGATCGGCGCGGGCACGCCGAGCGTCGCCGGGATGTCGGCGAGCCGCGGTGGCTCGCGGAACAGGTGCCCGGTCATGATCGCCTGCAGGGTGTCGCCGATGAACGGCGTCTTGCCGGCGAACATCTCGTAGGTGATCACGCCGAGCGCGTAGATGTCGGTGCGGTGATCGATGTCCTTCGAGCCGTTGATCTGCTCGGGGGACATGTAGTGCGGCGTGCCGATCACCGAGCCGGTGCGGGTCAGCTTCTCCTGCGGGCTGTCGGTCCCGACCAGCTTCGCGATCCCGAAGTCGAGCAGCTTCACCTGGACGCGGCCCTCGACGTACTTGAGCCAGATGTTGTCGGGCTTGAGGTCGCGGTGGACGTAGCCCTTGTCGTGCGCCGCCTTGAGCGCGCGCAGCGTCTGCTCGAGGATCGGAAACGCCTCGAACCAGGTCAGCGCGCCGCGCTGGATCCGGGCCGACAGCGGCTCGCCCTCGAGGTACTCCATCACGAAGAACACGCGGCCCTGGGGGTCGCGGCCGAAGTCGTAGATGTCGACGATGTTCTCGTGCTGGATCGAGTTGACCGCGCGGGCTTCCTGGTAGAACCGCTCGACGACGTCCTCGGACCGGCACAGCTCGAGCTTGAGGACCTTGATCGCACCGAGCCGGCCGATCTTGGTGTGGATTCCCTCGTACACGACGCCCATCCCGCCCTCGGCGAGCTTGCGCCGGATCGTGTAGCCGCACAGCTCCTGGCCGATGAACATCTCGGGGTCGTCGCTGCCGCCGCCACCGAAGCCAGCGCCGGTGCCAGGCCCAGGCCCGGTGCCAGGCGCCGGCAGGTTGTGTGGCCGCATCCCGACCGTCGGCGACGAGTACGTCGGTGCCTGCAGCGGCCCCGAGCTCAGCGGCACGATCGTGGGTTGCTGGGGACCGGTGTTCTTCATCGGCCGTGGATGGGTCGTCGACCCCGACCGCGGCACAACCGGGGCGGTCGTGCCGATCATCGTCCTGCCCTTGTCCTGGCTCATCGAATATCCTTACAGTCCGAGGAGCACGGCCTCGGCGGTCAGCTGAACACGGAGCTGCGTATCACTGGTCGCAATCGTCGCGATCATCTCGCGATGGGTGGCGGCATCGGTCGGGAACAACCCGCAGATCTCGAGTGCCCGTAGGCGATCCTCGGCGTCATCACTGGCGAACCCGCGCGTCACCCAGCCTAGCGCACGCTTGTCGCCGAGCGTCGCGAGCGCCACCGCTGCGTCTCCGGCCCGCGGGAAGCTGTCGTCGGACATCTCCCGGACGAGCTGGTCTCGCGCCTTCGCGTCACCGGCACCGGCGAGCATCGCGGCGGCACCGACCGCGCGCGGGCCGTCAGCCTGCGACAGCTCGCCCTCGAGCAGCTTGCGCGCCGGGCCGTCGCCGAGCTTGACGAGCCCGCCGGCCGCGCGGAGCCATCGCTCGGTGCCACGCTCGTTGCTCTTGAGGATCTCGGCGAGCATCCCGCGAGCCGCGTCGTCCGAGGTCTCGGCCAGCGCGCTCGCCGCGATGAGCCGCAGCCTCTGGTCCTCGATCGGACGAACGAGGATCGCCCGGGCGTCCTTGTCGCCGAGCCGGTACAGCACCGCCGCGATCTCGACCTTGCCGCGTTCACCGGACGCGGCGAGTGCGGCACGCAGCTTCGGCGCGGCATCGGGCAGGCCGAGCTTGCCGAGCGCCTGCGCGGCCTTGACCCTCACGTCCAGCTCCTTGCCGAGCGCGGTATAGAGCAGCGGCGCACCTGCGGGGACGTGTGCCATCCCGAGCGCCTCGGCGGCAAAGCCCTGCTGCTGCAGCTGTCCACTCCCGATCGCCTCGGCCAGGTGTTGCTTCGCCAGGCCGCGGGCGCCCTCCGCGTTCCCTGCCACGTACAGGTCCTTGATCGATCCGCGGGGCGTCGGCGCCGGAGCCAAGGTCCCCGGGCCCGAGGATCCTGGTCCCGGTTCGACCGTCTTCGGGTCGTGCGCGCTCAGGGTTTTGGCGTCCCCGCGACCCTGCATCACGAACACCGCTGCGCCGAGCCCGCCGACGATCGCCGCGCTCGCCGCGTACCACCCGAGCCGCGACCGCGGCTTGGCCGGCACGCTCGGCCGGAGATTGGCGCCGCCCTGATACTTGGGCGACGAATTGGCGATACTGCCGCGGGTCCGCGACCCAGGTCCCGCAGGACCCAGCGCGACGGTCACGCCGGCATCTGCGACCACCGCGGCGAGGATCGCGTCGTCGTCGAGCTGGCACTCGCGCTTCACCTGCTCGAGGCCGGCGACCAGCTCGGCGATCGACTGGCAGCGCGCCTCGATGCCGCGCTCGAGGCAGCTCGCGATCAGCTTCGACAGCGCCGTCGGCATCGCGACCAGATCGCCGGCCGGTGGCGGCACGTGGTGCAGGATCTTGTCGGCCAGCTCGGCGAACTCTTCGCCTTTGAACGGCGCCTGGCCGGTGGCCGCGCGATACAGCATCACGCCCATCGCCCACACGTCGGTCCGCGCGTCGACCGTGCCGCCGGAGATCTGCTCGGGGCTCATGTACTGCGGCGTGCCGAGGACCGAACCGGCGAGCGTGAGCCCCTCGGTGCCGTAGCCGCGCAGCTGGGCGATGCCGAAGTCGAGCAGCTTGATGAAGTACGGGTTGTGCTCGCGCGCGATGACGTACACGTTCGCCGGCTTCAGGTCGCGATGCACGATCTGCTTGGCGTGCGCCGCCGCGAGCGCCTTGGCGATCTGTCCGAACACATGGAGCAGCAGCGGCACCGGCATCGGCTGCCGCTTGCGCATCAGGTCATCGAGGGTCTGGCCCTCGAGAAACTCCATGACGAAGTAGACGTTGCCGTCGAGGCTATCGCCGTAGTCGTAGACATTGACGATGTTCTGATGGTCGATCAGGTTGACGGCCTTGGCCTCGTTCAAGAACCGCGTCACGATCTGGTGATGCGAGGCCAGCTCGGGCCGCAGCATCTTGATCGCGGATCGCCGCTGCAGCACCACGTGGGTGGCCTCGTAGACGAAGCCCATGCCACCTTCGCCGAGCATCCGATCGATCTGGTACGAGCCGAGCCGGGTGTCCTTGGGCAGCGTCACGACGAAGTCAGCCGGCGCGCCGTCGGCTGGGCAACGCTGGGCGTCCGCTTTCAGCAATTGTTTGCACGACGTACACACCCGCATCGTGACGGCGCCACGTTACGCAATCGGGACCGAACCTACAAGACGATACGATCGGACAGTCTCCTACGCCGCCAGGTGCAGTGCGCCTGGATTTCTGCACTCCGCGACCGTCGTCGAGCCGCCCACATCGGACGTTGGTTCAATGGGGCGATGGGTCGCGGGCCGGCTGGACGGGCCGATTGGACGGCGGTTCGAGGGATCGATTGACGATCGATCGGCAACTCTACTAGAAGTAGTTTGATGCGCGCACTGATGGTCACGGCGATTGTGTGTGTAGGGGTTGCGGCGGCCGGCACCCTGCACGCCGCACCGCTACGCGATGCGGCGGCGGCATACAAGCAGGCGACGCAGCTCCGCCAAGGTGGTGACTACGAGGGGGCGGTCGCTGCGCTCGAAGAGGGGCTCACGTTAAAGCCGAATCATGTTCAGCTGGTGGACCTGCTGAGCCTCAAAGGAGCGGTGCTGTTCGACCTGCGCGACTACCTCGGTGCGCTCGCGGCGTACCAGGCATGTCTCGAGGCAGGGGTCACGGGTCGGAAGCTGCGCGACGCCAATGACGCCATCGCGAGGCTGGAGCCGGCCAAGACCACTTCACTCGATGTCCAGGTCGCGAACGGCCCGGCTACGATCTACCTGGATTCGAAGACGCAAGGCGTGTTCTGCACGGCCGCCCCGTCCTGCACCAAGCCGGCATTGCCCCGCAAGGACTGGACGGTGATCGCCGAGCGACCGGGCTTCGAGCGCTGGACCCGCCAGATCACCATCGTCCAGGGCAAGCCCACGCCGGTCGCCATCACGCTGGTCGAGAAGCCGTCGCTGCTGACCGTGCGAGTCGGCAAGCCCGGCGCGCAGATCACGGTCGACGACAAGCCCTACAACGCAGCGGCCAAGGTCGCGGCCGGCAAGCATCAGGTCGTGGTCGCGCTCGCGGGGCATGCCCGCGCGCGGATCGAAGCGGTCGCTCGCGAGGGCAAGCCCGTCGAGGTCGATGTGCCGCTGGTGCCGCTGGTGCCGGTCCGCGTCGTGCCCGCCGGAGCGACGGTCCTGCTCGACGACAAGCCGGTCGAGCTCGAAGACGGCGGCGTCGCGATCCCACCCGGCCCCCACGTCCTTGTCGCCCGCGCAACGGGCTTCAAGGATCAGCGCGTCGACGTGCCGGCCGACCGCCCGGCGGACTACGGCGTCGTGATCGAGCTCCGGCGCCCCGAGGTCGCGGTGGTGGTGCCCCGGCGCAGCATGTGGACCACCCGGCGCAAGGTCGCGCTCGCCGTCGGTGGCGGAGGGCTGGCCGCGCTGGCCGGTGGCGTGGTGTTCGGCATCCAGTCGCAGCACCTCGCGGATGACGCCCTCGCGATCTGCCCATCGCCGTCGACCCCCTGCGAGCGCGCCTCGGAGGCCAACGCGATCAGCGATCGGAGCAGGTCGCACGCGCTGGAGGCCGATATCGCATACGGCGTCGCCGGTGGCGCCGCGATCGCCGCGGCGGTGCTGTGGTTCACCGGTGCACCCGAGTCGGCGTCGCGGGTCGCGGTCACGCCGCGCCTGGGGCCCGTCGCGGGGCTCGATCTCGCCGTCCGGTTCTGACGCGCGGTTGTGACGCGCGGGCGGCCCCCGGTGCGGTCATTCGCCACGGGTCGGGTCCCGGGGACGGCATGGCCAAACCCGACGACTCGCCCTAGGCTCTGCCCCGATGACCAGCTCGCCACGGACCGCCACCGACGCCTCGCTCCGATCGTTTGGGGTCGTCAACGCCGCGGTGACGGTGTGCGTGATGACGTTCCTGGTCTGGGTGGTCTACCTGCGCGGCGGTACCCCGGGCAGCGCGGCCGCGACCTCGACGACGCTGCCGGCGATCAACGCGGCGCTCAACGCCACCAGCGCGGTGCTGATCATCGCGGGCCGGTTCGCGATTCGCCGTCGCCGGCGGCGGCTGCACGTCACGCTGATGGTGGCGGCGATCGTGTCGTCGGCCTGCTTCGTCGTCAACTACGTCTACTATCACCTGGCGCACGGCGACACGCTGTTCACGGGGACCGGGTGGATCCGCCCGGTGTACTTCACGATCCTGATCTCGCACGTGCTGGTCTCGGTGGTCGCGTTCCCGATGATCTTGACGTCGCTGTTCCTCGCGTTGTCGGGGCGGCTTCGCACGCACCGCCGGGTCTCGCAGATCACCTGGCTCGCCTGGCTCTACGTCAGCGTGACGGGGGTCGCGGTGTTCTTCTTGTTGTACTGAGCCGGCGAGTCTTCGCGTAGCGCGACGACGAGGTTGGCCCGCGTCCTCGAGGGCAAGAGGGCCGCGCGCGGGAGGGTCAAGGTGGCCGGTCTCTCGCTCACCGAGCGCCGGCGGTCGCCGCATCGGGATCGCTCGGCGGGGGGAGCACGATCGGTGGGGGCGGCGGTGGTGCGAGTGGCTGCGGTGCGATCGCGGGCGGGCGGACGCGGCTGGGCAGTAGCTCGAGCATGGTGGTCGCAGCGCGCGTCACGGCGTCCGGGCTCTCGGCGTTTGCCGGGAACCTCTGGTGCGAGTGCCACAGCGCGAGGCCCGTGCGATTATCGACGAGCGTCATCTCGAGGTACATCTGCGGATCGCCGCCGCCGTGCGGCACCGCCGGATCGTCGCCCCAGGTGTGCAGCTCTCCGTCGGGTGCGGTCAGCGCAATGTCGACCGCGACGCGACCGAACGCGTCGACGAGCCCGGCGGCGGCCCGCGCGCTGTGGTGGCTTCGCCGGAGTGGGCCGCTCGCGATCGACCAGCTGTGCGTTCCGGGGTTGCGTCCGGTGCCGCCATTGCCATGGCTCGCATGGCCTCCCTGGCTCGCCCTGGCATGTTGGTCGTGGTGATCCGACGACTTCGCGAGCGCCACGAGGATGCCGATCACGGCGACGATGAACAGGACGGCCACGACGGTCTCCGCCGTACTGCTGTGGGGTGGTTCTTTCGCGACGTAGGACCAGCCGCCGACGTAGAGCGTCGCGTCCGAACCGGTCGTCGTGCCCAGGCGGGCCGGCAGGAACGGCACCGGCAGATTGCCGGTGCGCTCGGGGTGCGCGGCCACCAGGCCCCCGTAGCGCGACAGCGCGCCGATCGTCGCCAGCAGATCGTCCCGCCCGAGCGCGCTGCGGCCGGCGGCGTCGCCGTTCCAGTCGATCATCGCGCCGAGTTGGTAGTTGCGCTCGGCCAGCGTCGCGACGGCGACGCCCATCACGGTATCCATGGCACTGGATTGCAGCTCGGCGAGATTGCCGCCATAGCCGGGCTCGGCCGATAGCTCGAGGTCGACCGGCAACACGTCGATCGTGGCGATGTCACCACGAGTGGCAAACCCGAGCGTCGACGCAACGACAGGATGCGCGGGCCACGGACGCTCGCCGGCACATCCGGTGGCAAGAACTGCGGTGATGGTAGTGGAAGCTAAGAAGGGGCGTAGCACGCGAGCCGTCACAGCAACCGGCGTTCCACGCGTAAGCCGCTGTGTCTCCGAGGCTCCGGGGCGCGGGCTTGTCTCGAGGTGACCACACTGTGAGCCGAGGACACGTCTGGCAAAGCTCGACGCCATCGGTCGCACGCGATGACGTGATCTGGGCGAGCGCGCCGACGCCGCGCGACTGCTTGACGCAGCACGCCGCGCGCTCGCGCGGATGGTTCGTCGCGACACGCAGCGTCATCTACAGATCGGCAAACACCGTACGGTGTACTTTGTTGTGACGCGCGAAAGGTAGTACCGTCTGTTGCCGTACTGGCGTGTGTAGGTGGTGTGGCTGCGTCCGCGTCCCTGCATGGTGAATCGCTTGGCAATGACTGGCGAGAATATCCTCCAGACCCACGGGCTCACGAAGGATTTCCATGGCTTCATCGCGGTCAAAGCAGTTGACCTGGGAGTTCGCCGGCACTCGATTCATGCGCTGATCGGTCCGAACGGCGCGGGCAAGACGACGTGCTTCAACCTGCTCACCAAGTTCCTGCGGCCGTCCGGGGGCACGATCGTCTACAAAGGGATTGACATTACTCACTACAAGCCGGACCAGGTCACCCGACTCGGCCTGGTTCGGTCATTCCAGATCTCGGCGGTGTTCCCGCACCTCACGGTGCTCGAGAATGTTCGGATCGCGCTGCAGCGCGAGCGCGGCAACTCGTTCGATTTCTGGCGCTCGGACCAGGCGCTCGAACGGTTCACGCCGCGCGCTCTCGAGCTGCTCGAATCGGTCGGGCTCGCCGGGCTGGCGGGTGTCCGAGCTGTCGAGCTGTCGTATGGCCGCAAGCGCGCGCTGGAGATCGCCACCACGCTCGCGCTCGATCCGGAGACCCTGCTGCTCGACGAGCCGACCTCCGGCATGGGCCACGAGGATGTCGGCCGGATCGCGGCGCTGATCAAGAAGATCGCCGTCAACCGGACCATCATCATGGTCGAGCACAACCTCAGCGTGGTCGCCGATCTGTGCGACACGATCACCGTGCTGGCGCGGGGCGAGATCCTCGCCGAGGGCGACTATGCATCGGTGTCCGCCAATCCCGACGTGGTGCAGGCCTACATGGGGACGGCGCATGCTTGACCGGCCCGACGATCAGCGGAGCGACGCGCCCAGGCTGGCGGGCGGCAGCCCGCGCGGCGAGCGGCCGGGGACCTCGCAGGCTGTCGAGCCCGCGGAGCTCGGCGTGGCCCCGCCGCCGATCCTGACGATCGGCGATCTCAACGCCTGGTATGGCGAGTCGCACATCCTCCACGGTATGAGCCTCGAGGTGCGGCCGGGCGAGCTGGTCACGCTGCTCGGCCGCAACGGTGCCGGCAAGACCACGACACTGAAGGCGATCATGGGCATGGTGGCCAGGCGCACCGGCAGCGTGCGGTTCGAAGGCAAGGAGATCATCCGGCTTGCGTCGAACCGGATCGCCCGCCTGGGAATCGCGATCTGCCCCGAGGAGCGCGGCATCTTTGCCAGCCTCAACGTGCGCGAGAACCTGCTGCTACCGCCACACGTCCGCGCGGGTGGTCTGTCGATGACCGCGATCCTCGAGCTGTTTCCCAATCTCGGGGACCGGCTGCGTAGCCCCGGCACCAAGCTGTCCGGCGGCGAGCAGCAGATGCTCGCGATTGGACGCATCCTGCGCACCGGGGCGCGGTTCCTGCTGCTCGACGAGCCGACCGAGGGGCTGGCGCCGGTGATCGTGCAGCAGATCGGCGCGACGATCCAGCGGCTCAAGGCCGAGGGCTTCACGATCCTGCTGGTCGAGCAGAACATCAAGTTCGCCCAGACCATCGCCGATCGCCACTATGTCGTGGAGCACGGCCGCATCGTCGACATGGTCCCGAATCGCCAGCTCGCCTCGAGCATGGACCGGCTCCGTGTCTATCTTGGCGTCTAGGCTCGTCTACGCGCGTCTACGCTCATCTACGCTCATCTACGCTCATCTACGCTCAGGGCCTCCGTCTCGGAGCCTCACCACCGACCCCGCCTCGTTCGAACCGCCGGCAGAACCCAGGAGCAGCGATGTTGAATCTACCCAAACGAATCGCCGATACCTCGATGGCCGTGATCCTGTGCGCCGCCGCGCTGGGTTCGGTGACCGCATGCAAGAAAGACTCGGCGGCGAGCAAGGGCTCCGCGGCCGGCGGCAAGGTGGTCATCGGCGTGCTCACGGACATGTCGGGCCTGTATTCCGATCTCGCCGGCAAGGGTTCGGTGGCCGCCGCCGAGATGGCGGTCGCGGATTTCGGCGGCAGCGTTGCCGGCATGCCGATCGAGGTCGTGTCGGCGGATCACCAGAACAAGCCTGACGTCGGCTCGGGCGTCGTCCGCGAATGGTTCGACACCAAGGGCGTCGATGTGATCGTCGACGTGCCGACGTCGTCGGTGGCGCTCGCGGTGAGCGACGTGACCCGCGACAAGAACAAGGTGTTCCTGGCCAGCGGCGCGGGGTCCTCGGATCTGACCGGCAAGGCGTGCTCGCCCAACACGATCCACTGGGCCTACGACACCTGGGCGCTGGCCAACGCGACCGGCCGCGAGATCGTCAAGCACGGCGGTGACACCTGGTTCTTCCTCACCGCCGATTACGCGTTTGGCGCCGCGCTCGAGCGCGACGTCACCAAGGTCGTCGAGGCCAGCGGCGGCAAGGTGCTCGGCGACATCAAGCACCCGCTCAACGCCGCGGACTTCTCGTCGTTCCTGCTCCAGGCCCAGAGCTCGCAGGCCAAGATCATCGGGCTCGCCAACGCCGGCGGCGATACGATCAAGTCGATCAAGCAGGCGGCCGAGTTCGGGATCGTGGCCAAAGGTCAGAAGATGGCGGGCCTGCTGGTGTTCATCAGCGACATCAAGGCGCTCGGCCTGGCGACCGCACAGGGCCTGACGCTCAGCGAGTCGTTCTACTGGGATCGCGACGACGGCACCCGGGCATGGTCGAAGAAGTTCGCCGCCAAGCGCGACGGCGCGATGCCGACGATGGTCCAGGCCGGGGTGTATTCGTCGGTGATGCACTACCTCAAGGCCGTCGCGGAGCTCAAGAGCGCCAAGGACGGCAAGGCGGTGGTGGCGAAGATGGAGGCGATGCCCGCCGAGGATCCGCTGTTCGGCAAGGGGACGATCGATCCCAACGGCCGCAAGCGCCACTCGATGTACGTCTACGAGGTCAAGTCCCCGGCCGAGTCGAAGGGCGACTGGGACTTCTACAAGCTGATCCGCGAGGTCCCGGCGGATCAGGCGTTCCGCGCACCCGCCGACAGCGGGTGTTCGTTGATCGCAAAACCCTAGGCCGATGCAGGCACTGTACGCACAGCTGGTGATCGGGCTCGTCAACGGTGCGTTCTACGCACTGTTGAGCCTGGGCCTCGCGATCATCTTCGGTCTGCTCAACGTCATCAACTTCGCGCACGGTGCGCTCTACATGCTCGGCGCGTTCGTGGCGTGGGGCCTGCTCCACTACGCGGGGATCGGCTACGGGCCGGCGCTGATCATCGCGCCGCTGGTGGTCGGCGTGGTGGGCGTGATTCTCGAGCGGACGCTGCTGCAGCGGCTCTACCGGCTCGACCCGCTCTACAACCTGCTGCTGACGTTCGGACTGGCCCTCGTCATCCAGGGCCTGTTCCAGATGCGGTTCGGCTCGTCCGGCGAGTCCTACGAGATCCCGGCGGCGCTGCAGGGCTCGGCGAACCTTGGCTTCATGCAGCTGCCGTACTACCGCGGGTGGGTATTGATCGTCTCGCTGGTGGTGTGCCTGGCGACCTGGTTCGTCACCGAGCGGACCAAGCTCGGCTCGTACCTGCGCGCGGCCACCGAGAACCCCGCGCTGGTCCAGGCGTTCGGGGTCAACGTCCCGCGCATGATCACGGTGACCTACGGCCTCGGCGTCGCGCTGGCCGGGTTTGCCGGTGTGCTCGCCGCGCCGATCTTTCCGGTCAGCCCGGGGCTTGGCTCCGAGGTCATCATCGTCGTGTTCGCGGTGGTGGTGATCGGTGGGATGGGCTCGATCATGGGCTCGATCGTGACCGGCTTCGCGCTCGGCCTGATCGAGGGGCTCACCAAGGTGGTGTATCCGGCGGCGTCCGGCGCGGTCGTGTTCGCGCTGATGGCGCTGGTCCTGCTGGTCCGGCCGGCCGGGCTGTTCGGAAAGGCGTCGTGACGTGACGGCGCGTCGTCCGCGGTGGCGCAGCGAGTACCTGGTGTTCGCCGCGATGACGGGGCTCCTCGTGATCGCGCCGTTCGTCGCCTATCCGGTGTTCGTGATGCGGTGCCTGTGCATGGCGCTGTTCGCGTGCGCGTTCAACCTGCTGATCGGCTACGCCGGCTTGCTGTCGTTTGGCCATGCGATGTTCCTGGGCGGGGCGGGCTATGCCTCGGCACACGCCGCCAAGGTCTGGGGATTTCCACCCGAGCTGGCGATCCTGTTCGGGACCGCCGTCGCTGCTGCCCTCGGGCTGGTCGTCGGCTGGCTGGCGATCCGCCGCCAGGGGATCTACTTCTCGATGATCACGCTGGGCCTGGCGCAGATGGTCCACTTCCTCTGCGTCCAGGTGCCGTTCACGCACGGCGACGACGGGATCCAGGGGGTGCCGCGGGGCGTGCTGTTCGGGGTCATCGATCTCGATGACACCCTGACGATGTACGGCTTCGTCCTGGTGATCTTCCTGCTCGGATTCGCGATCATCTATCGGATCATTCACTCGCCGTTCGGCGCGGTGCTGACCGCGATCCGCGAGAACGAGCTGCGCACGACGTCGCTGGGGTACAACACCGATCACTACAAGCTGATCGCGTTCGTGCTGTCGGCCGCGCTCGCCGGGTTGGCCGGCGCCACCAAGGTGCTGGTGTTCCAGAACGCGACGTTGACCGACGCCGAATGGACAACCTCGGGCGCGGTGATCCTGATGACCTTGCTCGGCGGGCTCGGCCGGTTCAGCGGCCCGGTGGTCGGCGCGTTCCTGGTGGTGGCACTCGAGCAATACCTCGCCCCGTTCAGCGGCTGGGTCCCGGTCGTCGAGGGCGCGGTGTTCGTGGTCTGCGTCCTGGTGTTCCGCGAGGGCATCGTCGGCAAGCTGAGCGCGGCGCTGAAGATTCCGCTGTAGCCGCCGGCCCTTGCGAAGGTGCAGATGTACCGTGCGAGTGAGATCTTGCGCGACGAGCGGGTCACGATCCTGCGCTCGTGACCCGGTCCGGCTATGCGTCCGCGCCGGGTTCGGGCGGGGCGTGCAAGCGTCATGTCGGCAGGCCAGTGATCTCGATAAGATGGCACCGCAACCTCGCTGGAGAACAACCCATGAGACGTGAAGAGCTGACGGAGAAGATTCTCGACCTCAAGCGCGAGCGCGGCTGGACCTGGAAGCACATCACTCACGAGATCGGGGGGATGTCGCCTGTGCTGGTGGTGGGCGCGCTCCTCGGCCAGATGAAGCTCGTGAAACCGCTGGCGAAACGGGCGGCGGAGCTGTTCGGGCTGTCGGCCGGAGAGGAGCAGATGCTAAACGAGGTCCCCAATCGCGGGACGGCGATGCCGCCGACCGATCCGCTGCTCTATCGGTTCTACGAGCTCGTGATGATCAACGGTCCGGCCTGGAAGGCACTGATCGAAGAAGAGTTTGGTGATGGCATCATGTCAGCCATCGACTTCGATATGGAGATCGAGCGTCTGCCAAATCCAAAGGGCGACCGGGTCAAGCTGACGATGTCTGGAAAGTTCTTGCCTTACAAGTACTACGGGAGTGAGTCAGGCATTCAAGAGTACGGCGTGAAGGAGCCGTAGGCCGATCTCAGCAATTCTCGCTGCAGGTCGCGGCTGCCGGATCACGAATCAATTTTTTGAGCGCTTCTTGCCGGGGAAGTAGGTCGTCGACCGCTTTTTGCCTTTGGCCGAGATCGCGCCCTCGGAGATCAGCTTGCGGATCGGCAGCGCGAGGTCCTTGGTCGTCGTGTCCAGCTGCTTATTGATCTGCTCGATGCGCAGCCCCGGGTTGGTCTTGACGAACGAAGCGACCCTGTCGGACAGCGCCTCCAGGTCCGCCGGAGTGCGCTTTGCGCCGCGCCCCCCGCGGGGCCGCCCCGCCCGCCCGACACTGGCGACCGTGGCGACGATCGCGGCGCCATTGCCACCGACGCGGCCGCCGAACGCCGATTCCAGCGTATCGATGGCGGCGCGGCGTGCAAGCTCTGTAATTTGCGAAACAAAACCCTGCACCGTACGGTTCATCTCATGCTGGAAGTCGCTCATTCGGACCCCTCGTTTGTGAGTGACGATTGGGAGATCAGTTGTTCGTATGCATTTCAGCATAGAAGCGCTCGTCACACAACGTTGGTTTGCAGCCGCACCTCGATTCCATCTGACGATGTGCGTCGAAACCTATCTGGAAACATTTCGTACAGCCTGATGGCATAACATCCTCCGAACCGTCATTGTGAGTCCGGTGCGACGATACTCACGTCGCAGACGTCACCGCATGTCGCGAATGTCGAATGTATGACCAGCGAGTATCTGGAGAGCGAGCTACACAAGGACGCGTGGACCTGTGGTCAACGGTCCTTGTTCCGCCTCGATCGATAGGGGACGTTCCCTTCCCCTCTGGGCCGGCAGAGCCGGCCCATTCACCCCACCGCGCGTCGCGTCGCGCGGATCTTGGCTATCAACCAAGGCGACGATGTTTAGTCCGGCGACATCCGATCTTCGTCAGATGCGTCCGGCGGCATGGTGCGCGAGGCGCGATGCGGCAGGTCGCCGATCCACGCGACGACCTCGCGGATTCGCCGCGGCGAGCAAACCCGGCGTCGCGGGCTCGCCGCGTGGTCGGGCTCGTCGGAGCGGGCCCGCGAACGGCTCGCGGGACGCAGGCGCATCGGACGCGTGGGGCGGCGGTCCGCTGGTGAGGCTGTCGGGGCTCGCCCGGGCTCGTCGGGCTCGTCGGGGTAGAAGGCCGTCCATGAGGCGGGTCCACGGCGGCGCTCCTGCGGCCGGTTCGTCGGTCCCGGCCACGAGGCTTGCGTCGAGGTAGCCGACGCCGCGGCCCGCGGGTATAACGCCGGCGACCCCCATGACCGCTCAATACACGTTTGTGATGAAGGATCTGCGCAAGCTCGTGCCGCCCAAGCGCGAGATCTTGAAAGGCATCTGGCTGTCGTTCTATCCGGGCGCGAAGATCGGCGTGCTCGGGAACAACGGTGCCGGCAAGAGCACGCTGCTCCGGATCATGGCCGGGGTGGACACCGAGTTCCTGGGCGAGGCCTGGCCGGCGCCTGGGCTCAAGATCGGCTATCTGCCGCAGGAGCCGCACCTCGATCCGGCCAAAGACGTCAAGGGCAACGTCGACGAAGGGGTCGAGGAGACTCGCAAGCTGCTGACCCGGTTCGAGGAGGTGTCGATGAAGCTCGGCGAGGACATGTCGCCCGAGAAGATGGACAAACTGCTCGAGGAGCAGGGCCGGCTGCAGGATCAGATCGAGGCGGCCAACGCGTGGGAGCTCGACCACACCGTCGACATGGCGATGGACGCGCTGCGCTGTCCGCCGGGCGACGCCGACGTCACCAAGATCTCCGGTGGTGAGCGCCGCCGCGTCGCGCTGTGCCGGCTGCTCCTCAGCAAGCCCGACATGTTGTTGCTCGACGAGCCGACCAACCACCTCGACGCCGAGAGCGTCGCCTGGCTCGAGCGCACGCTCGAGGACTTCAAGGGGACCGTGGTCGCGATCACCCACGATCGCTACTTCCTCGACAATGTCGCGAAGTGGATCCTCGAGCTCGATCGCGGCGAGGGCCGTCCGTTCGAGGGCAACTACTCCGGTTGGCTCGAGCTCAAGGCCAAGCGGCTCAAGGACGAGGAGAAGCAGCAGGGCGCCCGCGAGCGCATGCTGGCCCGCGAGCTCGAGTGGGTGCGGCTGTCGCCCAAGGCGCGACAGGCCAAGAGCAAGGCCCGGCTCAACCGCTACGACGAGATGGTCGCCGAGGCCCAGAAGGAGGTCCGCGATGCGTCGCTCGAGATCGTGATCCCGCCGGGCCCGCGGCTGGGTGGTGAGGTCGTCGCGTTCGAGGGCGTCACCAAGGCGTTCGGCGATCGCCTGCTGATCGACAACCTGACGTTCAAGCTGCCGCGCGGCGGCATCGTCGGCGTGATCGGCCCCAACGGCGCCGGCAAGACCACGCTGTTCCGCATGATCATGGGGGTCGAGAAGCCCGACAAGGGCACGATCAAGGTCGGCGAGACCGTCAAGCTCGGCTACGTCGATCAGAGCCGCGACGCGCTCGACGACGCCAAGACCCTGTACGACGAGATCAGCGAGGGCTCGGACACCATCATGATGGGCGAGCGCCAGATCAACACCCGGTCGTACGTGTCGAGCTTCAACTTCAAGGGCCAGGACCAGCAGAAGCGGGTCGGCATCCTGTCGGGCGGCGAGCGCAACCGGGTTCACCTCGCGAAGATGATCAAGCGCGGTGGCAATCTGTTGCTGCTCGACGAGCCGTCCAACGATCTCGACGTCGATACGCTGCGCGCGCTCGAGGACGGGCTCGAGAAGTTCCCGGGGTGCGCGGTCGTCATCAGCCACGATCGCTGGTTCCTCGATCGGATCGCGACCCACATCCTGGCGTTCGAGGGCGATTCGCACGTCGAGTGGTTCGAAGGCAACTTCGCGGACTACGAAGCCGACCGCAAGCGCCGGCTCGGCACCGACGCCGACCAGCCGCACCGGATCAAGTACAAGCCGCTGATGCGTTGAACCTACGGTCGCGGCGTCGGCGGCTTGTCGCGCGACGGCTCGTGGTGATGGTCGTGGGGCCGCAACCGGACCTCCGCGATCAGCGGGCGATGATCGCTCGCCTGGCGCGCGAGATCGCTGTCGCAGCGCGCGAGCCGCATGAAGTCCATGTCACCGCGCACGAAGATCGCGTCGAGCGCGCGCATCGGGCCCCACGCCGGGAACGTCAGCGGCCGGCGCTCGATGCCGCGAAACCCCGCGGGCACGAGCAGCGCGCCAAGCCCGCCGTAGACGTCATTGAGGTCGCCGCCGACGACGACCGGGGTGTCGTGGTGGAGGTTCTGGAACGGCTGGCTATCGAGGAACATCCGCAGCTGGATGCGGCGCTCGTAGCGCGCGAGGCCGAGGTGCATGTTGTAGAGGTGGACCGTGCGGTCGACGTCGTCGTGGCGAACCCGCAGCACCGCGTGCAGCGCGCTGCGCCGCTTCTTGAACCGGATCGAGAGATCGATATTCGAGCTCTCGATGATCGGATAGCGCGACAGGATCGCGTTGCCGTACTGGCCACCGCCGCGGACATCGACATTGGGAAACCAGGTCCGGTAGCGCAGCCCGAGTTGCTCGGCGAGCAGATCGACCTGGTGATCGTGGTTCGAGCGCGCGACCCCGCCGTCGACCTCCTGCAGCATCGCGACATCGACGTCGAGCTTGCGGATCACCTCGGCGATCCGCGTCGGATCGTAGCGCCGGTCGACGCCGCCGATGCACTTGTGGATATTGTAGCTGAGGGCGCGGAGCCTCATCGTACGGCCTCGGGTTCGGCCTCGGGTTCGGCCTCGGGTTCGGCCTCGGACACGGCCTCGGGTTCGGCCTCGGACACGGCCGTGGCCGGACCGAGCTGCGCGACGACCAGGGTCTCGTCGTCACCACGCGGCCGGCCTGCACGGTGCGCGGCCACACCGCGCTGTACGAGGTCGTGTACAACGAGCGGGGTCAGGCGAGCGCGATCGAGCTTCTTCAGGAGGTGTTGCAACCTGCGGTCTCCGAACGGTGCGCCGGTGGGATCCTGCGCCTCGACGACACCATCGGTATACCAGACCATGAGATCGCCGGCTTCCAGCGGGCGGCGCTGAACGCGGGCGGCCTCTGGAGGCCCGGCGCCGAGCGGGTTGCCGCGGCCGACCAGGGCATGGAGCTCGATCGCCTGCCCGGTGGGCCGGCACACGTAGGGCGCGGTGTGGCCGCACGACACGAAGCGGATCTCCCGGGCGACGGGATCGAGGATCGCGGCGAAGCAGGTCATCGCGAGGTCACCGCCGCCGACTCGCCGCACCGCCGCGTCGAGCGCCGCGATCAGCGCCGCCAGATCGAGTGCCACGCCACCGCGCCGTACGCATACATCGCACGCCCCGAGCGCCGCGGCGGTGACCATCGCCGATGCCACCCCGTGGCCGGTGACATCGCCGATCACGATGAGCAGCGGGCGGTCACCGGTGGGTTCGCCGGCGGCCGGCGGGCGCTCGGCGGGCCCGGGCCCGAGCGGCGTCACCGTCCAGAAGTCGCCCGCGCATCGCGTCGCCGGCTGCCACGAGCCCACGACCGTGACCGTACCGTGGACGTGCAATCCCTTGCCGGGCAGAAGCTCGGCCTGCACCGTCGCCGCAAGCTCGACCTCACGTGCGAGGGCGGCGCGCTCGGCGACGCGCAGGACCAGCCGGGCGTGGAGCAGCGCCGCGGCCAGCCGCTCGGCGGCCCGCGACACGAATCCGAGCGCCAGACCCCGCACCCGGCGCGCCGGCGCGGGCACCAGCACCAGGCCGAGCATCTCGTCGGCACCGCTCACCGGCACGAGCGCGCCAGCGACGTGGCCCGCGAACAGCTGCGCGAGCAGGGCTCGCAGATCGGAGGGAACCGCCTCGACGTCGTCGGCGAACACCGCGCCTGGCCGCTCGGCCAGCCAGCTCGCCAGCAGCGGGTCGGGCGCGCGCGCATCGTCGAGCCGCTCGCCGGTCTGCGTGCTCCACCCCCAGTCGTCGGGCGAGGCCAGCAGCACGCGCGGCCGGACCCCGACGCCGAGCTCGATGATGTCGATCGCCAGCTGTGCGATCGCGGGCGGTGCGGTCAGCTCGCGCGCGCGCTCCACCAGCTGGTCGAGCAGGCGATCGAGCGAGCCGCGGCTGCCGCGTGCACCGCGCGTGATCAACCCCACGGCCGCGACCGAGATCCGGACCGCCAGGAAGCACAGCACCAGCACGAGCGTCGTGAGCGGCCAAGGCAGCGGTCCGGCGACCGAGGCGAGCACGATCCAGCCGAGCAGCGCCCCGGCCACGAAGTACACGGCGAGCCGCGGCGGCCTGGTGTCGATCGCACGCACGCGCAGCAGATCGTCGATCACCAGCGCGCGCACGAGCAGCATGCTGCCTGTCGCGGACAGCAGCCAGCCCACGGGGACGATCGCGACGCCGTACGCCAGCGCGACGTCGACGATTCCGCCATATGTGACGAAGCTCGCGATCAACGCGGCGCGTAGCTGACGGCGTTCGCTCGACGGCTGGCTGGTGAGCGCGACGTGACCCAGCGTCACGACACCTGGCAGCGTGATCGCGAGGGTGTGGAGCAGTGCGAGCCAGCCCCACTGTCCGGCGCGCGCATACCAGAAGCCCGACATCCGTCGCGCGCCATCGACCACGGCGTCGGTCGCGATGCCCACGACGATCCACACCATCGCGCTCGCCGCGAACGACCACACGAGCCAGCGATAGCGCTGGTACCTGCCGATCAGGGCGAGCTGGAGCCCCGTTCCCGTGGCGCCCGCCAGCGGAATGAACGCGGCGGCCACGCGGAACAGCCGCTCGGCGGTCACCGGCGAGGCGATCGCCGGCGACACCATCATCACGGTCGAGTACGGCAGCAGCGCAGCGCAGTGGCACAGCAGCAAACCGCGCAGCGTGGGCGCGCCACGCATCACGAATGCGTACGCGATCACAACGAGCATCGCCGCGGGTGCGAGGGCGAATAGCAGTGAAAGTAGGTGCGGCTCGTAGCTCACGCTCGACCACCACTCGTGCATCGCCGCTACGACTCTACTCGTGTACGATCTATCCGTGGCGGATCATCGCAATCCATCCGGCCGGCGTCCGCCGATCTTGCCGCTGCCGCCGCCACCGGAGTCGGAGGAGTCGGTCCCGGCGCTCACGCCTCCGCCGACGCCGCGCGGTCGCCGGCGCTCGCCGACCATCGACGCCGCCTCCGATCTGCCGCGGCTCCCCGAGGTCGGCGTCCAGGAGTCGAATGAGGTCCGCGTCGATCCGCGCTCGCTGTCGCCGGGCCGCGATCTGCTGTCCGGCGCCCGCGCGCTGCCGATGCCATCGCCGGCGCATGCCGCACACCCGGCGCATCTCGTACACCCGGCACACCCGGCGCACCCCCGGACGCTCAAGCAGACCACCCCGCAGCGGCCGCACAAGCCGGCGACGACCGGCCGGGTGCAGCAGAACACGCCGCGGCCACCACCGCGCAGCGGGTTCGCGCGCGACGAGACCGCGCAGCACTCGTCGCTGATCGGCGAGCGCTACCAGATCCTGGCGCGCATCGGCCAGGGTGGCATGGGCAAGGTCTACAAGGTCAAGCACGCCCACCTGTCGCGTACGTTCGCGCTGAAGATCATCTCGAGCCAGGTCGCCGAGACCGACGAGGCGCGCGAGCTGTTCTATCGCGAGGCGCGGTTCGCCTCTGCGATGGCACACCCGAACATCACCTCGGTCGTCGACTTCGGCGAGGACCCGAAGGTCGGGATGTTCATGGTGATGGAGCTGGTCGAGGGCGAGGCGCTCAATCGCATCCTGTTTCGCGAGAAACGGCTCAGCTCGCGCCGGGCGTGCGACATCGTGCTGCAGCTCGCCGAGGCGCTCCACTACATCCACAAGCAGGGCGTCGTTCACTGCGATATCAAGACCGAGAACATCCTGATCTACGAGGAGGAGCACGAGGGCAAGCGCAGCAAGGCCGTGATCAAGCTGCTCGACTTCGGCCTGGCGCGATCGCTCACCGCGAGCCGCGCGTCGACCTCGCTGTCCGGTACACCGCACTACGTCGCACCGGAGCGGATCCGTGGCGAGCCGGCGTCGCCGGCGAGCGACGTCTACGGCGTCGGCATCCTGCTCTACGAGCTGCTCACCGGCCAGGTTCCGTGGGACGGGCCGGTCCAGAAGATCCTCGCCGGCCACCTCGACGAACGAGCCAAACCGCCGAGCCAGTTGATCGAGGGCGGCCTCGATCCGGCGCTCGAAACGCTGATCTTTCACGCGCTCGCCAAGCGCCCGAGCGAGCGCCACAAGGACATGGCCGCGTTCCTCTACGAGCTGAAGACGGTCATGGACATGATGGGGATCGGGCGGCGCAGCCGGATCGGCCAGACCAAGCGGGTCGTGATCGAGCAGCGGTCCCAGAACACCCGCGACGAGCTAGCGCGGATCGCCTACGACGCCTGTCGCTTGCCGCTCGCGCTGCTGACGCCCCAGGCCGTGATCATCCGTGCCAACCCCGCGTTCGCGCGCTTCGTGATGGGCGTCGCGGTCGAGGTCGAGGGCCTCCCGATCCAGTCGACCCCGCTGTCCAGCGCGTGGACCTCGGTCGAGCAGGATCTGTCCCGCACGCTCGCCGGCAAGCCGGTGCGCCGGATCATCGAGATCGACGTTGCGGAAGGCGAATCGCGCCGGCTGCTGCTCTGGCTCGACGCGGTGTCGGGGGACCACATCGTGCTCGGCGTCCAGCCGCTCGATCTGTAGCCGCCGGTCGCCGGTTGCCAGACGCTGCCGGGGCGTCGGGGCCGCCGAGTCGCGATAGACTCCGCCGCGGGCCGCCGAGTCACATGGGATCGCAGACAGACGCAGTTGCCGATGACGCGCGGGGCGGATCGCTGGATCCGGCGGACCCGGCGTACGCGTTCGATCTGTTCATCGCGCACGCCGCCGCGGACGCCGAGTTCGTGCGTGGCTTTTTGCTCCCCGCGCTCAACCTGGCGGCCTCGCGCGTGCTGCTCCTCGAGGACCTGCCGGCCAGCGAGGCGATCGTCCCCGCGCTCGACCGCACCGTGTCGCGCAGCCGGTTCACCGTGGCCGTGCTGTCGCCGGCGTACCTGGTCGACCGCTGGGCGGTGTTCGGCGAGCAGCTCGCGAGCTACCTGAGCGTCGACGACGCCCGGATCATTCCGCTGCGGCTCCTGGACTGCCAGCTCCCGCTGCATCTCGACGCTCGCGTCTCGCTCGACTTCCGGGATCCCACCGGCTGGGAGCTGGCGGCGAAGCGCCTGCGGGATCTGCTGCACACCCCCGCGCCGGCCGCCGAGCCGCTCGCCTGCCCGTATCCCGGGATGCAGCCGTTCACGGCGAACGAGGCCCCGCAGTTCTTCGGGCGCGACGCCGAGATCGACGATCTCGTCGGGCGGCTCGCCCGAGGCGAGCGCGAGATCTACGTGATCGGCCCGTCGGGCTCGGGCAAGTCGTCGCTCGTCCAGGCGGGCCTTCTGCCCGTGATGGATGCAGGTGGCTCGAAGCTCCTCCGATCGTTCGTGACGCGGACGATGCGGCCGGGCGAGCGGCCAGCCGGGCGGCTGGCCAAGCTGCTGGAGGGCGAGCTCGCGGTGTCTGCGGGCTCGCCAGCGACGGTACTTGGGGCTGCGCTGGGGGCGGTACCCGAGGCTGCGCTGGGGGCGGTACCCGAGGCTGCGCTGGGGGCGGTACCCGAGGCTGCGGTGGGGGTGGGACGCGAGGCTGCGGTGGGGGCGGGACGCGAGGCTGCGCCGGGGGCGGGACGCGAGGCTGCGGTGGGGGCGGGACGCGAGGCTGCGGTGGGGGCGGGACGCGAGGCTGCGGTGGGGGCGGGACGCGAGGCTGCGGTGGGGGCGGTACCCGAGGTCGCGCCGGGCCCCGCGCCGGGCGCGCTGGGGATCGCGATCACCGCCTTGCTGGCGCGCCACGCGCCGGCCGAGCGCGTGCTCGTGTTCGTCGATCAGCTCGAGGAGCTGTTCACCGTGGCCGATCCCGCCGAGCGCCAGCGCTTCATCGCGGCGCTGCAGGGCCTCCGCGCCGAGCCGCGCTGCTACCTCCTGCTCGCGCTGCGTGCGGACTTCTACGGGGCGCTGATGGACAGCGCGCTGTGGCCCGCCCAGGGCGCCCAGGCCAGCCTCGCGCGGCTCGAGGTCGCGCCGTTGCGGGGCGCCGCGCTCGCCAAGGCGATCACCGCACCCGCGGCGCGCGTGGGGGTGCACCTCGAGACCCGGCTGTGCGATCGGCTGGTCGCGGACGCCGCCGAGGAACCCGGCGTGCTGCCGCTCCTGCAGGAGACGCTGCGGCTGCTCTGGGACAAGCGCCGGCGCCGGCTGCTCGAGCTCGCGGCGTACGAGGCGCTCGGCGACGGCGGGCGTGGGCTGTACGTGGCGATCGCGCGGCGGGCCGACGCGGCGATGGCGACGCTCACCGATGCGCAGCAGGTGATCGCTCGCCGCGTGCTGCTCCGGCTCGTCAGCTTCGGCGAGGGCCGCCTCGACACCCGCCGGCAGCAGGAGCTGCCCGCGCTGCGCTCCGCCGCGGACGACGCCGGAGCGTTCTCGCAGGTGGTGCAGCGGCTGGTCGACGACCGGCTGATCACCGTGGGTGACGCCGAGGACGATCACGACGTGCTGGTCGATCTATCGCACGAGGCCCTGATCACCGCGTGGCCCGCGCTCCGTGAATGGATCGCGCGGCGCCGGATCGACGAGCAGCGGCGGCGGCGGCTCGAGGCCAAGGTCGGCGACTGGATCGAGCGCGGCCGGGGCACCGCCCGCTTGCTCGATCCGGTGGAGCTCGCCGAGGCGGCGCGCTGGATGGCGAGCGACACCGCGCGCGAGCTGGGCTACGGCGCCGAGCTGTCGGCGCTCGTCGCCGCGAGCCGCGCCGAGCTCGCCCGCGCGGAGCGCCAGCGGCGCCGGCGCACGCTGCGCGCCATCGCGGTGCTCGCCGTGTTCTCGGCGGTCGCGTCGATCCTCGGGGTCGTCGCCTGGCTGCAGCGGCGAGAGGCGCGGGACAAGACGGTGATCGCGCAGCGGAGCCAGACCGACGCTGAGCACAAGACCGCCGAGGTCGAGCACCTGCTCGGGATGACCTACCTGGAGCGGGGGCGGGTGCTGCTGCTCGACGGCCATCCCATGCAGGCGCTGCCGTACCTGGTCGAGGCCAGAAACCAGCACATCGAGAGCCCGGTGCTGCAGATGCTGTTCGCGCAAGCCTCGCGCGACGTCCCGCAGGTCACCTTGATCGGCCACCACGGGAGCGTGCTGGCCGCGGCGTTCAGTCCCGACGGGACCCGGGTGATCACGTCGAGCTGGGATCACACGGCGCGGGTGTGGAACGCCGCGACCGGGGCGCCCGTGACCGCGCCGCTGGTGCACAAGGACACGGTCCATGCGGTGGCGTTCAGCGCCGATGGTTCCCGGGTCGTCACGGCGAGCGAGGACGGCACGGCGCGGGTGTGGGACGCCCGGACCGGCGCACCGGTGACCGGGCCGCTGACGCATGACGGCGTGGTGTGCTCCGCGGCGTTCAGTCCCGACGGCGCCCGCGTCGTCACGGCGAGCGAGGACGGCGCGGCGCGGGTGTGGGACGCGGGGACCGGCGCCGTCGTGGCGGGCCCCTTCGAGCACCAAGGAGCCGTGCTGTCTGCGGTGTTCAGCGCCGACGGCACGCGGGTGGTCACGGCGAGCGCGGACGGCACCGCACGGGTGTGGAACGTCGCGACCGGGGCGGCGGTCGCGGGGCCGCTGGCTCACGACGACACCGTCCGCACGGCGGTATTCAGCCCGGACGGCACGCGGGTGGTCACGGCGAGCTGGGATGGCACGGCGCGGGTGTGGGACGCCACCACCGGCACCGCGGTGACCGGGCCGCTGCAACACGACAACGTCGTCGTCCGCGCGGTGTTCAGCCCGGATGGCACGCGGGTGGTCACGGCGAGCCACGACGGCACGGCGCGGGTATGGAACGCGGTGACCGGTGCTGCGGTGGCGCGGCTCGTCCATGGCGGTCCGGTCTACGCCGCGGCGTTCAGTCGCGATGGCACGCGGCTGGTCACAGCGAGCGAGGACGCCACCGCCCGGCTGTGGGATGCCTCGACGGGCAAGCCGATCCGTGCAGCGCTCGAGCACCGGGCCGCCGTCAATGACGCGGTGTTCAGTCCAGACGGCACGCGCGTCGTCACGGCGAGCTGGGATCAGGCCGCCCGGATCTGGGATGCCACGCCGGACCCGCTCGCGATGGCGTCGATCGAGCATCAGGCCGAGATCATGGCCGCGGCGTTCAGCCCCGACGGCACGCGGGTCGTCACGGCCAGCTCGGACCAGACCGCGCGGGTCTGGCGCGCCGCAACCGGAGCGCCGGTGACCGGTCCGCTCGAGCATGACGGCTTCGTCGGCCGCGCGGCGTTCAGCCCGGACGGCACGCGGGTGATCACCGCGAGCGGCGCCGCGGCGCGGATCTGGAACGCCACGACGGGGGAGCCGGTGACCGCGTGGCTCCAGCACCAGCGCACCATCATGTCCGTGGCGTTCAGCCCCGACGGCGCGCGGGTGGTCACGGCGAGCCTCGATACGACCGCGCGGATCTGGGATGCCGCGACCGGCAAGTCGCTGGTCACGCTCGAGCACCCCAGCTTCGTCAACGCCGCGGTGTTCAGCCCGGACGGCACGCGCGTGGGCACGGCGGGGGAGGATAGCGCGGCCCGGATCTGGGATGCCGCGACCGGCGCGGTGGTGGTTCCGCTGCTCAAGCATGAGAACGCGGTCGTGGTCGTGGCGTTCAGTCCGGACGGCACGCGCGTCCTGACCGCGAGCGCGGACCGCACGGCCCGGCTGTGGAGCGCCGCTACGGGCGCGCCGGTGACCGAGCCGTTCGTGCATGGTCAGATCGTGGAATCCGCCGTGTTCAGCGCGGACGGCACGCGGGTGGTCACCGCGAGCCGCGACACGACCGCGCGGGTCTGGGACGCCACCACGGGACACCCGGTGACGGCACCGCTCCCGCACGGCGGCTACGTCCGGACGGCGGCGTTCAGCGCGGATGGCACGCGCGTGATCACCGCGAGCTCGGACGGCGCGCGGGTCTGGGACGCCGCCACAGGCAATCCCGTGATGCCACAGCTCCGGCAGCCGGATGGCGTCCGCGTCGCGGCGTTCAGTCCCGACGGCAGCCAGGTGGTCACCGCGAGCAACGAGACCGCGCAGGTGTGGACGCTGGCCATGGATCACCGGCCCCTCGAGGACTGGCAGCGGCTCGGTCTGTGCTCGCCGTTTGCGGTGGTCAATAACGTCCTGGTAGCGAACCCCGCTCCGCGGCCGGTGTGCGCCGCGCCGCCGTGACCCCAGCGCTTGCTCGTTACCGCCGCCACGACTACGTTGCCTGCGCCAACGGCCAACGGGAGGGAACCATGAAGCTCGCACACATCTGGACGGCGCTCGCGGTCGTTGCCGCCGTACCGCTTGCCGTCGCGGCCCCCAAGATCACCGCCGCGCCGCCGGCGGCGGCCTCCGACCCGAAGATCGCGTTCGAGAAGTACCAGCTCCCCAACGGTCTCGACGTCATCCTGGCGCCGGACAAGACGGTGCCGCTGGTCGCGGTCGACCTCTGGTACCACGTCGGCTCGGGCTACGAGGTCGTGGGCAAGAGCGGCTTCGCACACCTGTTCGAGCACATGATGTTCCGGGGCAGCAAGCACGTCGGTGAGGACCGGCACTACGAGATCCTGAAGAAGGTCGGCATGGAGAACGCCAACGGCAGCACCAACCCCGATCGCACCAACTACTTCGAGGTGGTCCCATCGAACCAGCTCGAGACGGCGCTGTGGCTCGAGAGCGATCGCATGGGGTGGCTACTCGATGTGCTGACCAAGAACAGCCTCGACAACCAGATCGGGGTGGTGCGCAACGAGCGGCGCCAGAACTACGACAACCGCGCCTACGGCAAGGCGCTGTTCGCCGAGTACCAGGCGCTCTACCCCGAGGGCCATCCGTATCGCTACCTGACGATCGGGCGGCACGAGGATCTGGTGAACGCCTCGCTCGACGACGTCCGGGGGTTCTTCAAGACCTGGTATGTTCCGGCGAACGCGACGCTGACGGTGTCCGGTGACTTCGACGTCGCGCGCGGCAAGCAGCTGGTGGAGAAGTGGTTCGGCGCGCTGCCGGCCAGCGTGAAGCCCACGGTGATCCCGGTGCCGCCGCCCACGGTCACCTCGACCGAGGTCACGGTGACCGACGATCCGCTCGCCAAGCTGACCCAGGTGATCTTCGCCTGGCACTCGCCCGCGTCCTACGCCGAGGGCGACGCCGAGCTCGACATCATCGCCAACGCGCTGTCGCGCGAGGGGCCGGGCCGGCTGTTCAAGGCGCTGGTGTACGACCACCCGATCGCGCAGACCGTGCGCGCGGCGCAGGGCGGCCGGACGTACTCCGGCGTATTCGAGATCACCGTCACGCTGCGCGGCGAGGCCAAGCTCGACGACGTCAAGCGGATCGTGTTCGACGAGGTCGCCCGGCTCACCCGGGAGCCGCTGTCCGACAAGGAGATCGATCGCGTGATCGCCGGCAACGAGAGCGCGGCGATCCGCGACCTCGAGACCGCGCGCGGCCGCGCGGAGCTCCTGCAGGGCTACAACCACTATCTCGGTGATCCCGGCAAGCTGTCGTGGGATCTCGACCGCTATCGCAAGACGACCGCGGAGCACGTCCGCGCGACGGCCGCGAAGTACCTGACCCCCGATCGCGTCGTCACCGTGATCACCCTGCCGACCGCCAGAACGGGAGCCAAGTGATGACGCCCACCCGGCGCTGCCCTCGATGGATCGCCCTGGCGATCGCGATCGCCACCGGGGGTGCGTGCGGCGGCGCGCCCAAAACACAACCGGCGCGCGCGCCGGCGGCCCCACCGGCCCCGGTCGCCGTCACGCCTGCTACCCCGGAGAATCCCATGCCGTCCCCCGAGCCGATCGCGCACGTCACCCAGACCGCCACGCCGCAGGAGCTGGTGTTCCCCGACGAGGAGTTCCGTTCGCAGCAACCCGTGGCGGGCCCGCCGCGGCCGTTCCGGCTGCCCGCCATGAAGCCGTTCACGCTCAGGAGCGGCGTCAAGGTCTACCTGGTGGAGAACCACGCGCTGCCGCTGGTCTCGATGGACCTGTCGTTCGAGGGCGGCGCGGCGGTCGATCCCAAGGGCAAGGAGGGCCTGGCGAGCGTGTGCATGGCAATGCTCACCGAGGGCACCGAGCAGCTCGACAAGATCGCGTACGCCGAGCGCCTGGCGGATACCGCGTCGAGCATCGGCGGGTACGCCGGCGAGGATTCGGTCGGGGTCACGCTGTCGAGCCTGCGCAAGCACCTCGATCCTACGTTCGCGCAGTTCGTCGATACGATCCGCACACCGGGGTTCCGGCAGTCCGACTTCGAGCGCCTGGTCAAGCGCCGGATCGAGGGCGTCAAACAATCGAAGGGCAACCCCGCCGCCGTCGCCTCGCGAGTCACCGGCGTGGTGCTGTACGGCCCCGAGCATCCGTTCGGCGCCGTCGTGACCGAGGGCTCGCTCGCCGCGTTGACGCTCGACGACTGCAAGGCGTTCGCGCGCAGCTGGCTTCTGCCCAAGAACGCGCGGCTGTTCGTCGTCGGCGACCTCACCGAGGCCGCGGTGCGCGGCTACTTCGACTCGCCGCGGCTCGCCGGCTGGACCGGCGCGGGGCCCAAGCTCGCCGCGCTGCCCGAGCCCAAGACGATGCCCGGCCGGATCTTCTTCGTCGACATGCCGGGCGCCGCGCAGTCGACGGTGTCGTACCTGCAGTTCGGGCCCAAGCGCACGGCCCCCGACTACTTCGCGACGGCGCTCATGGGGGCCGCGCTCGGCGGTGGGTTCACCAGTCGCATCAACATGAACCTGCGCGAGGACAAGGGCTACTCGTACGGGGCGCGCGGCGGATTCACCTATTCGAAGACCTATGGCTCGTTCTTCGCCAGCTCGCCGGTCGTCGGTAACTCGACGTACCAGTCGCTGCTGGAGATCGATCGCGAGATCAAGGGCATCTGGGCGGGCCGGCCGGACTTCGCGATCAAGCCCGACGAGCTCGATCGCGAGAAGCGCGGGGCGATCCTCGGCCTGCCGGGGCGGTTCTCGACGGCGCAAGGCGCGCTCGGCCAGTATCGCGGCCTGGTCTACTTCGGGCTGCCGCTCGACTACTACGATTCGTACGTCGCCAAGGTCGACAAGGTCTCCGCGGCCGAGGTGATGGCCGCCGCCGCCAAGCAGCTGCGTCCAGGTCAGGCGGTGTATGTCGTCGTCGGCAACGGTGATGAAAAGTTGATCGTGCACGTACAGGATGACAAGTCGGAGGCCGCCGCACCCTCGGGGCGCGCGTCGGGATCGCCGCCGGCAAAAGTCGGATGGAAGGACGTTCCCTACCTGAAAGACGGCCACCAGCTGACGCTTCGTGAGGCACTCGTCGACCTCGCGATGCGCGGCGATGTAGGGACCGGTGGGCTCGTCGAGCTCGACGCGGATGGTCGCGTGAAGTAACGCCCCCGCAGCTACCTCACCGCTTACCCATCGGGGGCCGCGGATGGGTCGAATTCTCCCTAGACTGGTCGAACTCGTTGGGGAGGATCTTCGTGACGCGCAGCTGGTCTCGGTCAAAACATCATCGCGAGCGCGGTAACTCGATGCTGCTCGCGATGATCGTGCTCGCAGCACTCGGAACGCTGTCCGCGCTCACCGTCGTGTCGGTGCAGGGCGGGATCGCGACCGCAGGCAACGATCGGTTCCACGCGATCGCGGTGTACTCCGCCGAGAGCGGCGCGGCGGTGGCGATGGATTTTCTGCGCAAGAACCTCAACTCCTCCACCGGCTGGACGGCGTACGTCTCGCCGGGCAACACGAACCCGCCGCAGCCGACCATGTCCGGCAATAATCAGGACACCGGCACCGCGGGTAACCTGTTCTCGAGCGATATCCTCGGCTGGTACAGCGTGCAGATCCTCAACAACCGCAGCGACACCGGGTTCGCGACCGGCAACGACAGCGACAAGCGCGTGGTGATCCGATCGACCGGCTACGGCCCCAACGGCGCGGTCGCCGCGGTCGAGTGGGAGATCAGCGGCGCGAACGCCAGCGGCATGGGCCGGCCGTGCTCGGTGTACGCGCAGCGCAACGAGTCCGAAGATGACTCTGGCCGCAATGACTGTCTCACTGAAATCAAAACCACTGACACCGCCACGTTCCGTCCGGGAGGCTGATCCATGCGCCGCTTCGCTCCATCGACCGTCACCGCGGCCCTCGCGATCGGCTGGTTCGCCACGCCTGCCGCCGGTAGCGAGCTCGCGACCGCCCCGACGTGCCCGCAGACCTCGTCGCCGACCTCGTGGGTCGGCACCACGCTCGACGTCAGCACGACCAAGTCCGGCACGCTGTACAACCCGGCCGGCTCGGACATCGAGCTGAACCACTCCGGCTCGGTGTTCAACACCAAGCAGATATCGACGGCGTCCGACATGGTGTACGCGGCGGTCGGCGACTTCAACAAGGACGGCTGGCCGGACTTCGTGGGCGCGAGCGAGAGCAGCAGCAACGGCTACCTCGACGTGTTCCAGAACTACACCTGGCAGAACGAGAACTGCACCACGCCGGCGTGCACGACCTACTCGGGTTCGGCGCCGAACTGGGCCGATCCGACGGTCGTGGTCACGCCGAAGTTCACCGACGTCCGCGCGCTGCACACCACCGGGTTCAGCGGGCGCTACGCGCTCGCCGCCGCCGACTTCAACGGCGACGGCTGGGACGACGTGCTCGAGGTCCAGTCGCCCTCCAGCGGCTACCAGATGACGACGGTCAACCTCTACATCAACAAGGCGGCGAACGACTCGTCGAGCCGTCCGACGTTCAACACCGCGTACAACCCGATCACGGGCATCTCTGCCTATGTCGGAAACCAGATGTGGTCCGGCACCAACATCGTCGCGGTCGACTGGAACAGCGACGGCTACATGGACATCCTGCTCGGCAGCGGCTCGCAGGGCGGCTCGATCCGGATCTTCAAGGGCAGCTGCACCAAGGCGGCGACCGCGGTCAAGAACGCCGCGGGCATGTGGCCGTGCACCGGCAACCTGACGTTCACCGATCAGGGCTACATGCTGTCGAACCTCGCCACCAACCACACGCCGGCGACCGCCGACGGCTTCGGCACCAACGTCAGCGGCGCGACGCCGATGTTCGCGTACGCCGACGTCGACGGCGATGGCAACCGCGATCTGATCCTCGGCGCGCCGAACTGCTGCACCACCGCCGCGTTCCGGCTCCGGCTGTTCAAGGGCGTGTCGGCGACCGCGGTCGAGACCGTCGCGTCGCAGAGCTTGACCTCCACGGGCGCCATCACCGGCGTGTTCGTCGCCGACTACTCGCAGGACGGCAAGCCCGATCTGATCGTCGCGACCGACGGACACAACTACAGCTCGTCGGTCAACGGCGGCACGACGTACTACTACGTCAACAACGGCACCAGCACGCCGTTCTCCGGGGGCGTGAAGCAGCAGATCACGGTTCACGGCTCGCCGAACACCGACTACGACGTTGGCTTCATCTTCGACTACGACCGCGACCCCACGGGGTCGCCCGACCTGATGGTCGCCGATGGCAACGACTCCGCCGGCTACTACGTGATCGCCGATCGGCAATCGACGACCTACGTCGACTGCGGCGAGGCCGCGTCCGGGATCATCGATCTCGGCGCCCTGTTGACCGCCGAGATGGTCGTCACGGCCGCCCGGATCACGCCGACGATGACGCTCAACGGCGGCACGATGACGTTCTACATGTCCAACGAGGATCCGGCGAACTGGGTCCAGGCGAGCCTGTGCCCGCAGAGCACCACCGACTACTGCGCCGCGTTCCCCAAGGCGGTCGGTCGATCGGTGCGCTGGAAGGCCATCATGTGCTCCAATTCAACCCACACCGGCACCCCGAAGCTCACCGGGATGGCGGCGAAGTTCGACTATACGATCGCCAAAGAGCACTACCGCTCGGGCGTCGTGATCAGCGATGGCGTCGGCTACGTCGGCGCGTTCAAGCAGCCCGGTGATCGTGGCCGGTTCTACGCGATCAACGCGGGCCTCACCACGGTGCTGTGGGACGGTGCCGCCAAGCTCGACGCGCTCGCCGATTCGAGCCGCAACATCTACACCGCGATCAACACGGTCCCGGAGACCCGCTTCGACTTCACGACGGCGAACGCGAGCGACACCCTGCTGCAGACGCTGCTCACCACGCCCAGCACGCAGAGCACCTCGGATCTCATCACCTGGGTGCGCGGCGCCCGGTTTGGCGTCGGCAACGCGTCGATCCCGCTGACCAAGCTCGGCTCGGTCGAGACCTCGACGCCCGCGGTGCTGACCGCGCCGGGCCGCCCGAGCTGGTACGCGTTCGGCACCGGCGTCGACCGGCTGCACATCGATACGTTCGTCGCCAACAACGCGACCCGGGTTCCGCTGGTCCTGTTCGGCTCGAAGGACGGCATGATCCACGCGCTGTACACGATCCCCGCCAACCAGGGCGACACCCTCAACGGCCGCGAGGCGTGGGCCTATATCCCCGCGCCGATCGCCTCGAACATGCTCGCCGACTACAACACCACGCTGAACGCGAACGCGGCGGCGACCGACGGGCTCAACCACCCCTCGGTCGCGGCGTTCCCCGACGGCTCGCCCACGCTGGTCGACTACCAGACTCAGGCCGGCACGTTCAAGACCGTCGCGCTGGTCTCCGAGGGCAACGGCGGCAAGGCGTTCACGGCGTTCGATGTCACCCAGACCGTCGATCCCACCACTCACACGGTGAGCGGTCCGATCCCGATGTGGTCCGCGACGCCGGGCCTCGGGGAAGCCGGCCAGTCGTACTCCAAGCCGACCGTCACGAGGGTCAAGATCAACGGCGCCGAGCGCTACCTGGTCATCGCCGGCACCGGCGTCGACTACAGCGACACGCAGAACCTCAAGGGCCGCGTGGTGTCCGCGTACGACCTCGTGACCGGCACGCTGATGTGGAAGTTCCAGGCCAAGTGTCCGGTGACGACCGACGTCTCCGCGTTCGAGACCGACGACGCCGGCGAGCTCGGCGGCCCCACGCTCGACGGCTTCATCGATCGCGTCGTGTTCGCCGACAAGTGCGGCTACGTCTACAAGATCGATCCGAACGTCGATCTCTTGGGCGCCTGGTACCAGAACACCGGGATGGGCACCATCGCCGCCAACACCACCCCCGACGGCAAGACCCAGTTCGCGCTGTTCTCGACCCTGACGACTGCGGGGTCGCTGCTCGTGTCCCGCCCGATCGCCGGCACGATCGCCGCTCGCACCGACAGCACCACCCGGATGGTCCTGTTCTTTGGCACCGGTGGCATGGAGAGCTTCACCTCGACGTCGGCGAACGCGTTCTACGCGGTCTATGCCGATACCGGGGTCATCCGCTCCAAGGTGCTCGGTACATGCAATAACGGGACCTGTGAGAAGTTCTACGGTGGCGTGCTGGTGACGCCGACGCAGGCGATCTTCACCAAGACGGTCGATGCGGCGATCGGCACCAACACCTGTGATTCCGGCAGCTCGACCGTGTCCGCGGTGGCGCTGGACGCAGGAACCGGCACGAATTTCACGAGCGACTTCAACCTCGCGGTAAACTCCGCCATCATGGGCGGCCTGTACGGAGACGCCGGCGCGGTCTACTTCGCGACCATCGCGGGCGACGTTGCTCGCATCGGGACCCCGCGCGCGTCCACGGCCGGCGGGGATACGGCGACGGGCCACCAGCAGGGCGCGGGCAGCGGTGATACGTCCAGCGGCACGGTGACGATCGGCACCACGTCCGGGTTCACCTTGATGGGTTGGCGAGTGGTGTTGTGAACACCCGCGGTCAGCGAGGGTTCACCCTCATCGAGCTCCTCATCACGCTGAGCGTGACGACGATCGGCCTCATCGGCCTGTTGTCGTTGCACCTGAGCGTCGCGCGCGGCAACGACGGAGCGAGCCGCTCGGCGGAAGCGCAGCAGTTCGGCGCGAGCGAGCTCGAGTCGCTGCGCGGGCAACGCCTGAGCGACATGATGACGACGCTGACCGGGAGCCCGAACTTCGTGTTGCCCACGGTGCCGAAGATCCGGACCGTCGCCGGGCGTGGCGGGATGACGTTCACGATCACGAGCACCGTGGTGGCGCTGCCCACGGCCTCGGCGAGCTTGATGCGGATCCGGGTCGTGACGTCGTGGACCGAAGACGGCGGCGTGCTGGGCGCGAACAACGGCCAGCTCGATCACTCGCTGTCGCTCGAGGTCATTCGCACGGTGGAAGAGCAGCTATGAACCTCCGGCGGCAGCGCGGCTTCACGCTCATCGAGCTGATGATCGCGCTCGTCGTGAGCTCGTTGCTCGTCGGGCTGATCCTGGCGATCTTCTCGCGGATGTCGCTTGCATACCGCGGCCAGCAGCAGATCGCGGGCGTGCAGCAGGTGCTCGCCGCGGCGCGCGCCACGATCGAGAGCGACGCCAAGCAGACCGGCTTCGCCGTGGCGCAGGGGTTCAAGATCGCGAGCACCGGGCCCACCGTGCTGCAGTGGCCGGTGCAGATCAGGGACAGCAGCACCGGCCCCGATCAGGTGGCGTTCTTCTACGCCGACTCGTCGGCGCAGGCGGTGGTCGCCACCGTTCCCGCGTGGACGGCCACGGCGACCGTGACCACCGTCGATCCGGTGCCCACGGGGTCGTCCGGGTTTGTCCTCAACGATCTGGTGGTGTTCTCGAAGGTCGACACCTCGACGAATACCCCGATCCCCGGCGAAGCCGGCATCGAGGCCAACATCGCCACGTACGACGCGTGCGTCGGGCAGATCGCGGCGATCTCGGGCTCGAGCATCGCGATCTCGAGGTCGGGAGCCTGGGGCAACTCGGCGTCGACCCAGTGCGGCGCGACGGGCCCGAGTGTCGGGGCGGTGATCTACAAGTTCGTGGCGCGTGGCTACCGGATCGATCCCAACCCGGGCACCGCGGCGCGTGCCGAGCAGGGAGCGCTGCAGCAGTCGCAGACCGGCGGGCTGCTCAACTCGGCGCTGGATAACTGGACGGATGTTGCGTACGGCTTCACCGATATCCAGACCGCGCTCCGGGTCTACGACGGCGATACCCTCGATTCCGCGGATCTCGACACCGATCCGGCGCGGGAGTGGTACTCCGGAGCGGCGCAGGACGCTCAGACCGGAACCAGCGTGCCACTCACGGCCGTCGCGGCCGCTCCGCTGCAGATGTCGATCAGCCTGGTGGCGCGCACCGATCGCGACGTCGAGGGCATCACGACCGCGGCCACGCCGAACCTGACCGCGCCGCCCAACCTCGACAACAACACGATCGGCAACCGGGTCTCGGTGGTGCTGCCATCGGCCACGGACCTCGCCCTCCAGGGCTCGCGGATCTATCGCTACCTGACCTTCCAGGTCGACTTCCGCAACATGGGAATCGGACGATGAGAAAGCGTCGCGAGGCCGGCTTCACGCTGACCGAGCTGCTCGTTGTCGTCTCGATCGTCGGCGTGCTGGTCACGATGGCGATCGTCTACATGCGGCCGCGGGTCCGTCCGATCGACGTCGCGACCCGGGTCGGTGACCTGGTCCACGAAGCCGGCCGCCGCGCGGTCGCGCTAGGCCCGGTGCGCGCTGACGTCGCCGTCGCGTTAGGTACGAAAGCGCGCACACTGATTCTGGCAGAACAGATCGGCACCGCGGTGAAATTCACTCTGTACCGGCTTCAGGAAGCCGCCCTGGGGACCAGCACGGGAACGTGGCAGCCGATCTCGAGCTACACGACCGACAGTAACGTGCTCCCGCTCCAGTGGGCCATTGGCGCGAAGGATCAGTCGGCGACGATGTTCACCAGCTGGACCTCGTCGCCACCCCCGTCGACCACGGGCTTCATGGTGCAGTGCAGCCCCGATGGGACCTGCGATTCGCGCACGCTGTTCTTCTGCCGGCCTAACGCGGCGAGCCCAACCACCTGCGACGCGACGGGGCCGTCCTTCGAGCTGAAGGCAAAGCTTGCCATTATGCCCCTGGGGGGAGCGATCAATACGCGCACGGACTGGCTCTGAGCGCACGGCCAGGTGAAACTCTCGCAGAGATGCGAGCCGTGAGCCGAGAGGTAAGAGTCGGGCGAGTGATCGCCGTCGCCATCGTCCTGGCCCTTGCAGCGGGCTGCCGCAGCGGGGTGCCGTACTACGACTACGCGAAGGAACCGGACCCACGCAACAAGGAGCTCGTGCTCGGTGTCGGCGACCAGGTCTCCATCAACGTGTGGGAGAATCCCAACCTCAGCACCGAGGCGACGATCCGCCCCGACGGCACGATCACGATGCCGCTCGTCGGCGATCTCAAGGCCGTGGGCGAGACCCCGAGCTCGCTCAAGGCGCGCATCAAGACCCAGGTCCAGGCCTTCGTCAGGCTCCAGGCCGATACCGCGATCACCGTCGCCGTCAAGTCGTGGAAGAGCTACCGGTTCACCATCCAGGGCGAGGTCACCCGCACGGGCGTATTCAGCTCGGACCAGTACGTGACCGTCGCCGATGCGCTGGCGCTCGCCGGTGGCCTCACCCGGTTCGCGAAGCGCAGCGGCATCCTGCTCACGCGGCGCAATCCCAAGACCGGCGATCAACGCCAGATCCCGCTCGACTACGAAGCACTCGCCTCGGGCAAGCGCCCCGACATGAACATCTACGTGCTGCCCGGCGACACCATCTGGGTCCCGTGAGCTGATCGGTCGCGCGCGAATCGCCGGCTATCGCGGTGCCGCGCGCGCCGCGAGCAGCGCCGCACGGCGCGCCGGATCGGCATCGCCAGCGAAGTAGTACGCGTCGAAGAACGCGAGGTCGGCCGCGAACCGCTCCGGCGCAACGCTGGCGGCGTGCGCGGCGTAGTCGTCCAGGTAGCGCGGCATGTCCACCACGACCGCACCCGGCTTGTCGCGCACGGTGGCGATCAGATCGGCGCGGTACCGCGCGAGGAAGAAGCCATGGCCGTCGAGGCTCAGCCGCGTGAGGTCGGTGTACGGCGGCTCGTAGAGCGGGACCGCCGACAGCGCCGCGCCCTTGGCTCGCACGTACGCGGCCGTGGCGGTGTGCTCGTGGCCGGGGCGCGTCCGGGCAAGCACCGGCTGGTGGGCGAGCTCGCGATCGATCAAGCCGTGCATGTCCACGATATGGAATCGCGTGCGCCACGCCAGATAGCCAATATTGTAACAGGCGTACGACAGCTCGGGCCCGACATCGGGGAGGTACGCGCGGAGCACGTCCGCTGCTTCGACATAGCGCCCGCCGATCGTCACGGGAGACGTCGAAGCGACCGGCCAGTACGTCCGCTCGTCGCTCAGATACCACCGCATGTGCTGCGGCTGGTGGACCGTCGTTGGCAAGCAGGCGAGCACGAACGGCGCCGCGAGCAGCGCGGCCAACACCGGACGCGGGCGCGCGCTGCGGACGCCGATCTCGGCGACGGCGAACACCAGCGGCAGCACGGGAACGATCAGCCGGCCGGTCATGAAGTCGCCGCCGATCCGCACGACGTAGAGCAGGTACAGCGGAACGGCGATCAGCACGATCTGCCCGAACACCGTGCGCGCCAGGCGTGCGGCGCCGACCGCGAACGCCGGCAGCACGCCGAGCGCGCCGGCGATCAGCGCCGACACGAACAGGTACCGCACGCCCTGCGCATAGTAGGCACCGCCGCCGGACTTGGCGTAGAACGTGTTGGGCAGCGGATCGCCGTAGTAGCTCCAGCGCACGAGGAAGTACGGCACGTAGATCGCGACGAACGGCACCGCGTAACGCAGGAGCTTGCGCACGGCGGGCCGCCGCCACCACGCGATGCCGGCGGTGGCCGGTGAGCCGGCGATCGCGTGCGCGGCCAGCACGGCGGCGATGGCGACGTAGAACACCGCGTGGTCGGGATGCGCCATGGTCGCGGCGATCGCGTAGCTGCCGGCCGCGAGCGTGCGACCGTCATGCGCGGCGATCGCGGCGGCGATGACCAGCAGCGCACAGAACATGGTCTCGAGCCCGCCGGTCGCGAACGACACCATCGGGTACGACAGCGCGGTCGCCACCGCGGCGAGCGACAGCATCACCTGATGATCCGGCACCAGGCGGCGCACCGCGCGATGCACCATGGCGATCGTCGCCGCGAATGACACGAGGTTCAGCGTGAGCGCCGCGAGCGGCATGTCGAGGCCGAGCCGCCCGCAGCCCGCGATCAGCGCGAGCCACAGAAAGTCGGTGTAGCCCTCGACTCGCTCACCCGGGTTGAACACCAGGCCATGACCCTCGATCCAGTTGCGCGCATAGTGCAGCGAGATGAACGCATCGTCGGCGAACCACAGGTAGCGCCATGCGCATGCGATCGCGAATCCCACGAGCACGAGCAGCAGCCCCAGCGCGATGGCCCCCGGCCGCGGCAGCCGGGCCACGGCGGCGCGCACCGGCGCGGTCGACCACGCGGTGACCGCCAGCACGGCCACCACGATCACCGGCCGCCACGCCGCGAGCGCGGCCCCGTAGCTGTAGATGGCGTGCAGGTACACGGCGACGACCCATATCACACGTCGTCCGGGATGACGACGCCAGGCGTGGCCTGGCGCGTGCAGCGCGCGATGACGCTGCGGTTGTCTTCCCGGTGCTCGACACCGCCGAGGTCGCCGCGCACGAGCCGGCGCTCGCGTGCGTCGAGCCCGCTGATCGAGCGCTGCGTCGCGCGGGCGGCTAGCGAAGCTTCGCGACGGCCTTGGGCGGGTTGGCGAGGAAGTCGATGATCGTCTTCTTGTAGTCGGCGAGCTCGGGGCGCAGATCGAGGCCGGCGATTCGCGCTGGGTTCGCGTCGGCCCAGGCGAGGATCGGATGGTCCTCGCGGAACGTACCGACACACTCGGCGGTCATCGGCCAGTCGTCGACGTTGACCGTCGGCAGATCGATCGGCGCGGCCCAGTCGCCCACGGCGAGGCGGTCCATGTCGATGCAATCGGTGAGATCGGTGGCCGCCGCGGTTCGCATCGTCAGCTCGTCGAGCCCGAACGCGTTCTCGAGGTGGCGCAGCGCCGAGGTATGATCGTGCTGCACCGAGCTCACGTGGCCCTGCTTGGCGTACGGGCCCATCACCATGGTGGGAACCCGAAAGCCGAGCTGGTTGAAGCCCTGGGCCGCGAGGTCGTCCGGCATCGTCGGCGGGGAGACGTGGTCGTAGAACCCGCCGTTCTCGTCGTAGGTCAGCACGAACAGGATGTTCTCCCACTGGGGCGAGGCGGCGAGCGCCTTGTAGACCGTGGAGATCAGCGCCTGTCCGAGCACCGGATGAACCGGCGGATGATCATCGTTCTGCGCGAACGCCGGATCGATGTAGACCACGGGCGGCAGCGTGCCGGCGGCGGCATCGCTGAGGAACCGCGAGAACCGGCGTACGTTGGGCTGGACGTCGATGTCGTTGATCACCGCGACCACCGGAATGTTGGCGTAGTAGTAGGCCCAGTCGATGCCTTTCGAGGCCAGCCGGTGATAGATCGACGGCGATAGCTGCGCCGGCAGCGTGTTCGCCATCTGGCCGAACGCCGTCCCCGTGTGCCAGTAGAATCGGTTGGGCCAGGTCGGGCCCATCACCGAGCAGAACCAGCGATCGCAGGTGGTGTAGGCATCGGCCAGCGCATAGCTGACCGGCACCTCGTTGCGGGTCAGGTACTGCATCGGCTGGATCGCCGTGGGGTCACCGTGCTCCTGCTGGTGGACCTTGAGGAACTGGTCACACGCGCCCTGATTCCACGATGCCCGGAGCGAATCCCAGCCGTGCGGCGGGTCGAGATCGCACAGGTTCGTCTTGTCAGGCTTCCACAGCGCGACCGGATTGTTGTTGATGTCGAGCAGCGTGGTGTCGGCCCTGGGGCCATCGCCGGGCTTGCCCTCGAGCATGCTGCGCGAACCGAAGAAGTGGTCGTAGCTGCGGTTCTCCATCATCATGTAGACGTACGTGGTGATGCCCATCGGCTTACCGCTGCTGGTGCACCCCGGCAGAAACCGCGAGAGTCCGGCGGCCCCTGCGAGGCCGCCGATGGTCTTGAGCGCGTCTCGTCGCTTCATGTGCGCACGATAGCAGACCCTCTCCGCGACTGTTTATGACGCTTCGCAGCAGCCGCGTGACGCCAGTCAAAATCGCAGGGGCGGATTGCAGCGGAGGTATTCAGCGGCTGTAACCGCAGTGTATTGACGCGCATCGCGGCGACAATACGGTGACGTCATCGCGACGCACCTCCGCGACACGACAGGCCCGATCGAAGACGCAACCTGCGTACGCTTCAGGGCGCAACCGACGGCGCGGTCGCGGGCTTGCCCGTCGCATGTGCCGCGGGCTTGGCCTTCGTGGTCGCGGGCTTTGTGGCGGCGCGAGTCGTGGTCGAGCTCGATGCGGCAGCGGTCTTCGGGGCTGCTGGCTTGGGGCCCGGACGCGCGGCCTTGGCGCCGTGCTTGGCCGTCGCGTGGCCGGGAGCTGGCGTCGCGGCCTTTGCCGCGGGCAGCTTGGCGCGGTGAGTCGCCACCGCGCTCGCGCCGGCGTTCCTGGGCTTGTTCGCCGTGGGGACCGCGCTTGTGCTGGTGCGGGCGGGTGCGCTGGGCGTGGCCGCACGAGGAGCCAGCGGTGCCGCGAGCGGCGCTGCGGTCGAGGCTGCGAGCGTCGATGGCGCTGTCTCCGTCGGTGGCGCCGCGGGCGCTGATGCTTCTGCGGCCGGCGCCGGCGCGGCGGCTCGCGACGACAGCTTCGGCCCGATCAGCGCGATCGCCGCCGCGAGGAACCCGGCGACACCGAGCACGAGCCAGCGGTAGCCGAGGGGCGGCTTTGGCGTGAATCGCTCGGAAAATGGTCGGATCACGAGCGCCGGCGTGGGCAACGGCAAAGGCAACACGACCACGGTCGGATCGCTGCCGAGTCCCCGGATCGTGTTCATGCGCGGCAGGGGTTCGGGCTGCACCGGCAGCATCGACATGAGTGGCGTCGCCGCTGTCCCGCGCTGGACCTCGATATCGTCAACACTGATCTCTTGGGTGGAGGCGCGCTCCGCGACCGCGCGATCCCACGTCGAATCGGCATGTGCGCCGACCTCGGCCATCGCATCCGTGGGCACCACCACGGGAGCGCTCCACGAGCTATCGATCACAGAGACTGGCACGGAGACCGGCTCTGCCCACGAGCGCTTCTCGGTGGATGACTGCCATCGCTCGCTGGGCGGGCGGGTTGGCGGCGGTGGCGTTCCCGTCTTGTGGCTATCGACGGACATCAACCGACATAGTTCGACATCTCGTACACAACGTCAAGCAAGACCTATATAGGTGGAATAGGAGGGTGATGTGTGCGATTTGTGATCAAACATAAAGCCGTGAATCGGCTCGGATCACATGGCGACGCATTGAGTCAGCTACGTGACGGGAATCGCCAACTCGAGCGTCGGCGCCTCGATCTCGCAGGTCTCGTCGCTGCAGACGCTGAGCTTGAATGTTCCGACGAGCTTGGTCGTGCCCGGCGCCGGCGCCCGGAACTTGATCGTCAGCGTGCCGCGCTTGGCACCGTCGAGTGCAAAGCTCCCGGGACCGTCGAGCGGGATCGCCGTCGGATCGCCGACGAACTTGAACGGATAGTCCTTGTTGACGTGATAATCGCCGAGCGCGGTCAGCACGACGCGGGCCTCGCAGGGGGCGCCGCTCGCGCACGGCGCCTGCGGACCGCGATCGACGCGATAGAACGGTTTGCCGGCCAGCGGGGTGTGACCGGCGATCGGATCCGGTGCCGCAGACGGATCGCGGCCGCACGAGGCGACCATCGCCAGCAGGGCGAGCGGGATCAGCCTACGAGCCATACTTGACGCTGCAGCCGTACGGCTTGGTCACGGCCGTCTGCACCGGATGTCCCGCCGCCAGATCGCCCAGCGCCGCGTCGACGTAGTTGATCAGCTTGCCGCCCTGCGGAGACTGGCCCTCACCGTCGGGGGAGTTGTCGATGGCCCCGGCGTAGACCACCGTGCCCGTCTTGTCGACCACGAACATGTTCGGGGTGTTGGTCGCGCCGTACGACTTGCCGACGGTGCCGGTCTCGTCGCGCAGGATCGGATGCGCCAGCGACCACGTCTTCGCCGCTTCGGTGTTCATCGCGAGATCGTTGCCCTGCTTGCCGGGTGCGCCGCTGTTGATCGCGAGCCACACGACGCCGTCCTTGGCGTGCCGCTTGGCGGTGTCGACCAGCGAGCCGACGCGGTGCGAGTTCTTGACGAACGGGCAGCCCGGGTTGAACCACTCGAGGACCACCACCTTGCCCTTGAACGATGACAGCTTGACGTCCTTGCCGCCGAGGTCCTTGAGCGTGAAGTCGGGGGCAGGCTTGCCCACGACGGGCGACTGCATGGCGGGCTTGGTGTCGGCCCGGCTCGACGAACCGGCGATGGCGAGCCCAACGATCGCGATCAAGGTGGTCAGGATTCGCATGGCACGTATTGAAGCACGGCCGGTCGCGTCATGCAGCCCGAACCGGCCGACCGCACGGCCGTCCGCCATCGACCATCCGGATGCAGCTCACGGCTGGTCGCTGGGCTCGTGGGGCTCCTTGGGCTCCTTCTCTTGCAGGACGCGCCACAGGATCTTGCCGGTCGCCGACTTCGGTAGCGCCTCGGCGATCTCGAAGCTGGCCGGCACCTTGTACGCCGCCATGTTGTCCTTCGCCCAGTGCAGCAGCTGGTCCTCGGTCACCGTGCCGCGCGCCGCCGGCTTCAGCACCACGACGGCCTTCACGGTCTCGCCGCGCCGCGGATCCTTGCGGGAGATGACCACCGCTTCGTGGATCGACGGATGCGCGTACAGCATCGCCTCGACCTCGGCGGGCCACACCTTGAACCCGGCGACGTTGATCATGCGCTTCAACCGGTCGACCAGGAAAAAATAGCCGTCTTCGTCGGTGCGCCCGAGGTCACCGGTGCGAAAGAACCGGTGGCCATCGATCTCGACGAAGCACGCCGCATTGGCCTGCGGGTTGTTCCAGTAGCCATCGAACACCTGCGGACCACGCGAGATGATCTCGCCGACCCCGCCGGCCGGAAGCTCGACCATCGTGTCGGGATTCACCACCCGTGATTCGGTATTGAACAGCGGAATTCCCAGACATTGCTTTTTCGGGCGCTGCGGCGGATTTATGTGGGTCGGGGCGATGGTTTCGCTGAGCCCGTAGCCCTCGATGAACTCGATCCCGCACAGGTCCTGGAGCTTCTGCGCGATCGCCTCGGGCATCGCCGCGCCGCCGCCGCCCAGCGCGCGCAGGCTCGACAGGTCATAGCTCGCGAGCTCCGGGCTCGACAGCAGGTCGACCACCATCGTGGGCACCATCGACACCGAGGTCACACGGTGGCGCTTGATCATCTGCGCGGCGACGCCGCGGTCCCAGCGCGGCAGCAACACGATCGTCGAGCCGGTGTAGATCGGCGAGTTCATGCTGTTCTGCATGCCGGTGACATGGAAGAACGGCAGCACCGCCATCATGACTTCGTCGGCGTACGTCCGGTACCATTGCGGCACCGCCATCGCCGTGAACATCGCGCTGCGGTGGCGGTGGACGCAGCCCTTGGGGTTCCCGGTCGTCCCCGACGTGTACGGCATCACGCACAGGTCGTCGGCGGTGGCGAGGTGTGGCCCAAGCGGCGCGTTGGCGGCGAGCGCATCGCTCCACAAGGTCAAGCCCGCTGCCGCGTTCGGCAGCGGCTGGCGCGGTGCGGTGATCCAGCTGGGGATGTCGAGCTCGCTGGGGCCCGTCAGGTAGTCGGAGTACGCGGCCACGATGAGGTGCGACAGCCCGTGCCCGAGCAGCGGCTCGACGCGCGATAGCTGATCTTGCGCACCGATCAGGACCTTGGCACCACTATCGCTCACGATGTGCGCGAGCTCTTTGGTCAGCAGCATGGGGTTGATCGGAACCACCATGGCGTCGGCCCGCAGGATCGCGTAGTAGGCGATGATGAACTGCGGCGAGTTCTGCAGGTACACGCCCACGCGATCGCCGCGCTGTACGCCGCACACGCTCTGCAGGAACCCGGCGAGCGTCTCGGCTTCGCGCCGGAGCTCGGCGAACGTGAGCACGCTGTCGTAGAAGTTGACGCACGACTTCCTGGGAAATCGCGCCGCGGACACCTCGAGGTTGAACCACAGCGAGGTCTCGGGAATCGTTATGTCGCGAGGAACATGGGGCCAGAACTGGAAGTGTCGGTCCGTCATCACTGCCTCCGGGGTCGCGGATGTTGGCGCCCAGCTGATCTGGGGCGGCAAACACTACAGGTGACCACGCCGCGAGGATCCGATTTCGACGACGACTGTGCTGCGCGCTACCGCGGAACAGGCAGCACGACCGGCTCGACTCAATGCGTCATGCCGACGCGCGCTCGCAGGCTGTCAGTGCGCCGGACCCTTCGCGTACGAAACCAGCTTGGCTTCGACCTCGTTGGTCGTCCCGTGATGGGCGTAGTGAAACCGCGCGACGCCGGTGCCGGGCTCGAGCTCGAAGGTCTGCTCGTCGGGGCCGGTGTAGAACGACAGCGCGTAGCCGGTCTCGACTGCGGTGACGTGCCAGCAGTAGACCATCTCGGCGCTCGGGCAGATCTTCTGGCCGTCGATCACCGGCCAGCTGAACCAGCCTTCGGCGCCGTCGAGCGTGGGCTCGGCTGTCGCCCCGAACAGAAAGCTATTGCCGCTGCGCAGGATCGTCTTCTCCGTGGCGACCGGCGAGTCATCGAAGTCGGCGAGGTCGGTCGGCCAGCCTTTCACGCGATAGGCGGTGATGCCGCCCGCGTCCTTGACGTCGATCACCTCGGTGGTCCACGCGAGCGACCTGGTGGTCTCCTTGTCAGCGTCGGCGTCGAACCGCTTGACCGTGACGTTGTACGTCCACTTCGACCCCTTCGCGAGCGGCAGCGGATCAGCTGCGATCATCTCTTGCTGCGTGAGCTGGTGCTTCTTGGGCGGGCTACTGCACGCACCCAAGACCGCCGCCGCGCACGCGAGGCGTGTCGTTACGTTCATAAGACAACAACATTCTACTCTCTCGCCCGGCGTTGCGTCCATGCTGGACCACGTGAGTGCGCATTATCTGTTGTCCTCGCGGATCGCTGTGCGGCGCCGTACAGCGCGGCGGCGAGATTCGATGAAAATCCAGCGGGCGGCTGGTACCGTCCAGCGCGATGGCGTTCGCCGACCGACTTCCGATCAAGCTTCCCCGGCTCCCCCGGCTCGGTGCTAGCCGCAATCTCCTGCGCGACCTCTGGAACGTGCTGTCGGGCATGCCGGCTGGCAAGGTCGTGTTCTCGAGGCTGGTTGGCCGGATGGCGCCTTACACCGGCTCGATCAACGCCACCGTGACGGTGCTCCGCGCCGGCTACGCCGAGGTCCAGATGCGCGACCGGAAGGCGGTTCGCAACCACCTCGACAGCGTGCACGCGATCGCGCTCGCCAACCTGGCGGAGCTGGCCGGCAACGTGGCCCTCATGTATTCGCTACCGGACGATGCTCGCTTCATCGTGAGCGGCATCGACATCGAGTACACCAAGAAAGCCCGCGGAACGATTACCGCCGTTGGCGAGCCGCCGATCCCGCGGACCGCGGCGCGTGCTCAGTACGACGTCCCCGTGACGCTGCGCGACGCGAGCGGCGAGCAGGTCGCCCGGGCGGTGCTTCACAGCTTGGTCGGGCCCAAGCCGGGGTCGCCCAGCGACCGCGGCGGCGATGTTAATTAGACCGGCCGCCCCCGACGCAGGGCAGGCGTGACCCGGCGCGCCGACCGAGAATTCGCCAAGAAAATAGCGTCGTCCGCCCAGCCGTCATATGTCTCTTGGGAGAAGAAGTAGATGCGCAGCTCGATCGTTACTGTCGCCGTCGCTGCCGGGTTCTCCGGGGCGGCGGCACCCGCCGTTGCCGACCCCGCGGCGGTCGCCGACTTCATCAGCGACGCAAAGCTGTTCTATCGCGTAGTTGCGTGCGGCGGGACCGACCCGCTGCCCGTCGGCATCGATGCGCCGACCGTCTCCGCGCACTGCGCCCAGATGGCGAAGCGATATCAGCATTATTCCGAGAAATACGTCGCCCCGGCCCGCGCGTTCTTCGCGCCGCTTCGTCCGGCCGCCGTACCGACGACCGTGGTGTACCCGTTCGGCGGCGGTGACCTCGGTTCGGCGCTGGTCACGTTCCCCGATGCCCGCGACATCACCACGATCTCGCTCGAGCATGCGGGCGACCCGACCCGGCTCGCCAAGCTCGACAAGAAGCAGCTGCGCGCGGCGCTCGCCGCGTTTCGCGACGCCAGCGAGGGGCTCCTTGCGCTGTACGACTCGACCAGCGAGAACATGCGCAAGCTCGAGCGCGGTGGCATTCCCGGCCAGCTGTCGTTTCACATCACGGGGATGACCGCGCTGGGGTTCGAGCCGGTCGCGCTCAAGTTCATCACGCTCAACCCCGACGGCACCATCCACTACCTGACCACCGGCGAGATCGATGCGGTCGCTCACAAGACGGCCAAGAAGGTGAAGGGCGGCTGGGTCGACACCGACTTCTCGGAGGCTTTCAACAACATGGAGCTGAGCTTCCGCAAGGCCGGCGATCCCAAGGCCGAGGTTGTCGTCCACCGCCACTTCGCCGCGAACCTGGCCAACAAGGCGTTCAAGGGCTCGCCGCTGCAGAAGAACTTGCTTGCCAAGGGGACGTTCTCGGCGATGACCAAGGCGGCCAGCTACCTGATGTGGGCCGACAGCTTTTCGGAGATCCGGGACCTGCTGCTGGCACACATGGCGTGGATGGCGTCCGACTCGACCGGCATGCCACCGCGCTACGCCAAGAAGGCGGGGTTCACCCAGGTCACCTACGGCACGTTCACCGGGCCGTTCCTCGAGGAAGCCGACAAGTCGACCGGCGAGGCGATGGCCAAGTTGTGGTCGTCGCAGCCCCATCGCAAGCTGCCGTTCCGGTACGGATATCCGGACGCCAACGCAAACCTTCACCTCATGATCACCCAGCCGGCGGAGCCGAAACCATGAAGCTGTTCGTTGCGGTCGTTGCAGGCGTCCTTGGATCGGGGCTGGTGATGCAGTCGGGTGTGGCGCGCGCGGACGATCCGCCGGCGCCCGTGCCCTGGGACGACTTCGACGACGCCATCCCGGCACCCCCCGAAGGACCAGGTGATGCACCCGCCGATCCACCGGGCCGACCCGGCGAGAATGCCGCACCGCCGGCCGCACCCAGCGCGCCGGCCCCAGCGACTCGACACAAGGCGCGAATGTCGCTCACACCGCGGCCGCACATGGCGCGCTCACTGATCGAGGACGACGGCGAAGGCCGGCTCGAGAAGCGCGAAGACACCGTGCTCGGTGGCAGGCACTTCCGGATCAAGACGTCGCGCGGCGCAGTCCACGTGTGGTTCCCGCCCGACTACGTTCGCGAGACCGCGGGCACGGTGATCTATGTGCACGGCTACTACACCGACGCCGATGGCGCGTGGCGTGAGCACGAGCTCGCCAGGCAATTCAAGGCAAGCCACCAGAATGCGATCTTCATCGTGCCCGATGCTCCGTCCAGCAACGAGGACGACGTCAAGTGGCCGGCACTCAAGGACCTGCGCAAGGCGGTGACCCGCGCGAACATCCATCTTCCGGATGGCCCGGTCGTCGTGATCGGCCACTCGGGGGCGTTCCGCACCGTCATGCAATGGGTCGACCACCGGCTGGTCGATCAGATCATCCTGCTCGACGCGCTCTACGCCGGCGAGTCGGCGTTCGACGCGTTCATCGCGAGCGGCAAGCGCGCCGATGATCACAAGCTGATCGTCGTGGCGGCGAGCACGGCCGAGGAGTCGGCGAGCTTCGCCCGGCGCTACAAGTTTGCGGTCGCGCGCGAGCGGATGCCATCGACCGCGGGCGAGCTGACGCGGCGCGAGCGCGGCGCGAAGCTGCTGTACATCCGGTCGCAGTTCGAGCACATGGCGATCGTGACCAGCGGCCGGGTGATTCCCACGCTGCTCCGCGTGACCCCGCTCAAGGCGCTGTGATCGGTGGACGGGGACGGTGTCTCGTTCCGGAGCGCGCCGGCCCCCGAAGTGATTGCTACTCACGCTTGAGGGGGACGGTGTCTCTTTTGTCTCGTTCCGGATTCGGCCTGTTCAGTCCCGGCGCACCAGCCCGAGCTCCTTGACCCGGCGGTAGAGCGCTCGCTTCGAGACCTGTAGCCGCGCCACCATGGCGTCCAGGTCGCCCTCGCAGTCGGCGAAGCATGCGGCGATCTCGTCGGCCCCGAGGTCCCCCGCCGTGCGCACGCTCGCGCTCTTGTCGATCAGGTCGTACATCGACGGTCGCGGGATCCGCAGCTGATCCGCCGCCGCCTTGAGATCCCAGGCGCACTGCTGCAGGGCCGCGAGCAGCTCCTGCTCGGTTACCTCCGATGCCTTACGCCTGGGTGCCGCGCCGGGTTCCGGTGCCCGCCGCGCCCGCGTCGCGGTCGCCTTGCCATGCGGCATCGGGCCCGTGGACCCGAGCTCGTCACCAAGCCGCGGATCGAGCCGCGCCTGCGCGAGCCCCCGGCTACCGATCACGATCTGGCGCGTGACGTTGCGGAGCTGCCGGATGTTACCCGGCCACGGATGACGAACCAGCCGCGCCGCGATCGCCGCGGGGAGCCACGGCTTGGCGTAGGCATCGGCCGGCGTCAGCCGGTGGTCCTCGCCGATCGCCGCGAGCTCCTCGCGCGCGAAGTGATACAGCAGCAGGCCGAGATCCTCGCGCCGCTCGCGCAGCGGCGGAATCCGCACCTCGTAGCCGGCGAGGCGATGCAGCAGCGGCGCCTTGAACCGACCCTGGCGGATGTGGTCCTCGAGATTGGCATCGGTCGCCGCGATCAGCCGCACCTGCGTGGTGACCGGCCGGTCGGCGCCGACGGGATACATCTCGCCGGCCTCCAGCACCCGGAGCAGCATGACCTGGACCTCGGGCGGCGCCTCGCCGACCTCGTCGAGGAACAGCGTCCCACCTCGGGCCGCGCCGAACAGGCCTTCGCGATCACGGGTCGCGCCGGTGTAGGCACCCTTCGTCGAGCCAAACAGCTCGGCGGCCGCGAGCTCGCGCGGAATGGCGCCCAGGTTCACGCTGATGAACGGGCCCTGGCAGCGCGGGCTCTTGTCGTGGATCGCGCGCGCGACCAGCTCCTTGCCGGTGCCGGTCTCGCCGCGGATCAGCACCGGCACCGGGAGGTCGACGACGCGCTCGATCGCGGCGCGGACTCGCCGGAGCCCGGCGCTGTCGCCCACCATGCCCAGCGGATCGCCGGCTGCGGTCACCTCGCGGTCGAACAGATGTAAGAGCAGCACCACGCGCTCGGCGAGCTCGATCGGCACGCCGAGCAACAGGTCCTCGGTCGCGAGCTCGCCGTCGTCACCGAGCTGCGCGCCCACGACGATCGGCGTACCGCCGGGTTCGGTGCGCACGCGGACGCGACCGTCGGGCGCCGGCGCAAACCAGATCGGCCGCCGGCTCACGAACGGGTCACCCAGCGGCACCCCGAGCAGGCGGCCCGGCTTGGCGAAGTCCGGGCTGTTGCGCGATAGCCCGACCTCTCTGCCGGCGGCCACGGCATCGAGCAAAAACCGCTCGCCGACGCGGTGGGCAAGCGGATGAGAGACGATGGTCAACGCCGGCACGACGCGAGGCGCTTCCACGCTGTGGCTCGCTCCCACCGCCGTCGGTACATTCGCGATCCCTGACTCCGGCATGGCTATTGGCTCACGTACTCTGTCGGTGAGTTGTCCACCGTCGTATATACAGCGAACGACCGTAGAGCCGCTAGCAATTGTCGCGGACACCGGCGGCGGACCTGCCGCAGATTGCGCCCGGTCCCGTCGCTGTGATGCCCCGATGGGCCCCGGTGTCGGCGCGCTCGTTCGACACCGTTCGGCACCGGGGGTGACGTGCTCGACGCCGGTGCCTATCCGCAGGCGCGCCGCGCGCCGGATCCACCGCGGCGACCACGCGGATGACCTTGTCGATCCAGGCCGACACGCGGGAAGCGCGGGCCCATGCGAGCGCGGCGCCGTGACGGTCCGTTGCGATCTCGACGTCACAGCAGCTTGCGGTACACCACAAAGCCAGACTTCTCGGCGACCGCGTCGTACAGCTTCATCGCGACGGTGTTGGTCTCCTGCGTATGCCAGTACACGCGCTCGGAGCCGGCGGCTCGGGCGCGATCGTAGACCGCGTGGATCAGCGCGCGGCCGACCCCCTGACCTCGGGCGTCTTGCGTGGTGAACAGATCCTGCAGATAGCAGGTCAGCGCGAGCTGGGTCGTGCTGCGATGAAACAGAAAGTGCGCCAGGCCGAGCAACTGTCCAGCACGCTCGGCGACCAGGGCGTGCATCGGTTCGCGGTCATCAAAGAATCGCGACCACGTGACGCGGGTCAGCTCCGGCGATACCGCGGTTGGCCCGGACCGCCCGTAGAACGCATTGTAGCCATCCCAGAGCGGCTTCCATTGCGCAAAGTCTTGCGCTGCAGCGACGCGTATCGCGAGTGGATCGACCATACAGCCTGGTCATCGTAACTCGAGATCACCGGGCGCGCCGCACCACGGCGCGGAGATCGGCGTATCGTCGGGGCGTGTCGATCGAGATTCCGACCCCTGCGGCGATCAACGAGTTCTTGGAGCGCGAATTTGAGTCCGCCTACCACAGCGGCTATCGCTGCGTCGAGGCCGGCGCGGGGTTCGTCGTGTGTCGCTGGACGTATGATCCGACCAAGCTGCGGCCGGGTGGCTTCATTTCCGGAGTGACGCAATTTGCCCTGGCCGACGTGGCGCTGTGGTTCCTGACCTTCACCGTGCTCGGCCTCGCGCCGATGGCGGTGACGTCAGAACTGACGATCGCATACCTGCGCCCAGCGATCGGCGGCGACCTCCTTGCGCGCGCGGAGCTGCTGCGCGCGGGCCGATCCAAGATCACGGGCACCGTCCGCTTGTGGGTCGACGGCGCACCCGACAAGCTGGTGTCTCACGTCGCCGGATCGTACATGAAGCTGGGCTAGCGATGGTCCGAGCCACCCGGGTCGGTTCGGCCCGTCAGCTCGCCTGGCAGAGCTCGCGCGACTCACGGCGGCCCGCCTCGCGGCGCGCGGCCTCGCGTGGAGCCGGCGAAGCCGAGGGGTGCGGCCTCGGCATGTTGTCCAGGACGTCGCCCGGCGTGCGCAGCGTGGTCTCGATGACGACGGGGACGCGCAGCGAGTTGAGCACGAGGCAGCACCGCTTGGCGTCTTCGAGTGCAGGCTCGAGCATGTCGATGTTGCCGTCGAGCTCCATGTCGAGCTCGAGCACGATCGAGGTGAACATCCGGCCCTCGGGCGTCTGCTCGACCGTGCCCCCGACCTTGGCGTCCCACGCGAGCACCTCGATCCCGTCGCGCACGGCGAACGCTTCAAAGGTGGTCAGCATGCAGAGACCGAGCGAGCACAGCAGCATGTGCTCCGGCGACCGTGCATCGTCGCCATCGCGCTCGGGCGAGGGGCCGCCGTGTAGCGTAGGCCGTGGCGGAGCCTCGATCATCACGCGCGAGGCGAAACTACGGCTCAGTGTTGCGCTGTGGCGATGGGGAAACGGAACTGGCATGCAGCGATGAAAGAGCACGAAGTGGTCCAGCTTCGAAGCCCCGCGTTGCGCGCCTGCGACACGCTCGCACACAGAGATTCTCCTGGTTGTAGGTCGGCCTGGCGCACGCGCGCACGGCGCCGGGCAACGCGACGCGCGATCGACGCTGTGCAAGCGTGCGCCCTCGATGCACGTTCGCATCGCAACGCTCCGGCAGGCGTGAGCTGGCATCGACCATAGGCGGCGACCTCTGTTCGCCGCCTGTTGAACCAACGGTGCACACACGCGTTCATCGAGCCTGCGTCGCGGCCGCCTCGTCTGACGCGCGTGGCCGTGTGCGTTCGGCCACGCAAACAGTTTGCATCTGGGTGCACGTTCGAGTCGTCACTGCGTTCGAAGCTCGACGACGAAGCGGCGCGCCGCACTGCGCCGCGCCGCCATCCTCGGGCCGCGGTCATGGCCAAGCGTGCCCGGTCTGTCATGACGCGCCCGGACTCTGCATGTTCTCTGTATGTGCCTGTTGGGAGGGTCACTGCGGATTTGTTTGAAAACGGCTCCGATGACCAGGAGTATCCATCTTCGATGAAGATATTATTCCAGCTCGCGGTGGCCGCGTCGCTCGCGATCCCGATGACCGCCGACGCCGAGACATTCAACATCCACGTCGGAGGCATCTGCAGCACCGACTTCGGCTCCACCCTCGGGACGTGGGCCGGCCAGACCAGCGTCAATGCCCAGATCGATCAGCGCGACAGCATGGCGACCGCGACCGCGCAGATGACAACCACGCTCGACACCTACTGCACCGGCGCCAACCTGTGTTATGTGTACGTGTATTCCAATGGCGGCGCGGTGATGTCGCGAACCCTCGCATTGCACTCGACGGCCTGGAACATCGGGTACGTCGCGTCCGCCGCCAGCAACGAGGGCGGCAGCGAGATCGGCGGCACCGGCGTCCTCGCCTCGCTGTTCAGCTGCGCACTGTCCGGTCACATCGGGACGAGCGATCATCGCAACGGCTGGAACCACAACGATAGCCACGGCATCGTGACGGGCATGGTCGCCGGCAATGGCTGGCTCGCGCCGTACGTACAGTCGGCGATCCTGCCGGGCCACGACGATGGCGCGGTCTCGGAGGCCTCCGCGGGCGGATACGCCACCACGACGGGCCGCAATTCGATCTGTGAATCCGCGACCAAGTACGCGAACCATCAAGCCTGGTTCTCCTGCGAGTACGGGTCGCTCAACCACCTCGCCATGAAGCTGAAGATGGTGTGCGATGACGGTGGCCTCACGACCGGATGCCCGTGACCCGTCGCCGCCCGTGACCCCACATCGCCGTCAACTGGAAGCAGCCGCCGCGCGATCGACGCGGTGGTCGATCGCCCTTGCCGCGAGCGCGCTCGTGATCGTGGCGCTCGTCGGATGGTGGACCACCCGAGGGACGGCCCCCGTCGCAGCCGCGCCGTCCACGACCGCTACCGAGCCCCGCGCGGCCGCTCCAGCGCGCGTGGCGCCGGCCGGCGCTGCACGCGTGGCGCCGCTTCCGCCACCGCCGGTCTCGCCGTATCCGGAACGCGGTGTCGCCGGCCTCTCGACCGATGATCCGCTGACCGCGTACCGCAAGGCCAACGTCTACCCGCCGACCTCCCGGCCGCTGTCGAGCGACCAGCTCGATCTGCTGCGGCCGAACCAGCGCTACGAGGTGATGCGAGCGGCGGACCACGGCGACGGCGTGAGCTATCTGTTCACCGCCGATCGCTACTTCGTCATCGGCGACGAGATCCTGGCCTCGACGCTCGAGGTTCGCCGCAACGGCGAGCCGCTCGCGGTGAGGCTCACCCAGGCGTACGCCGAGGTCGTCAGCCCCGCCGATGACCGTCATCGGGTCGCGCTGGCGTTCGCCTCGAGCGGCGGCGTCCTGATGAACACGTTTGCACCGGCGCAGCTCGGCCTCGCTCGCCAGTCGGGGATCGGCCTTTCCGTCGAGTTCGACGACGGCGTCGCGACACAGCGCGCACACTTCGACGTCCAGTACACCCCGCTGGCGGGGATCCCGGCGCGCTTCACCGGTGCGTTTGGCGATTCGGTCGAGGCCGGCTCGCTGGTGGTTCACGTCGCGGTCGACGTCACCAGCCCTGGACCCTACGTGATCGACGCCAACCTGTTCGATGCCGCGGACCAGCCGGTGGCGTGGTCGAGGTTCAAAGCCGACCTCGCGGCCGGCACCCACGACGCCGCGCTCGTGTTCTTCGGCAAGGTCATCGTCGACGCGAACGCTCACGGGCCGTTTCACATCGGCCAGCTGCGCGGCGCTCGGTTCGCTGCGGGCCGGGATCCAGATCTCGAGCAGATGCCACCGTTCGCCGGCAGCTTCACGACCCGCGCCTACGCGACCGACGCGTTTTCGGATGCCGAGTACGACAGCGCCGACAAGCAGCGGATGATCGAGCTACTCGGCCATGATCATACGCACCGCGGCGGGGCCGGTCGCGGCGAGTGATCGCGAGCGGGTTAACCGCCGTGCCGAACGCTACGGTGCCGGGGCAGGGCCCCAGTCGACGCCCGTGGCCGAGCCGCTCCACACCTTGACGGCCTTGCCGGTACCATCGGCGTTCGCGATGAACACGCCCTGTCCTGCCCGCGCGAACGCGATCGCGCGCCCGTTGGGCGAGAACGCCGGCTCCTCGTTCGAGCCTTCGTTCTGCGTGATCCGCGTCGTCGCCTTGGTGTCGATATCGAGCGTGACGATGTCGTAGGTGCCGCCGTCGCGCGTGGTGTACGCGATGAGGTGCTTGCCTGCCTTGGGCGACCAGACCGGCGTCGTATTGTAGTTGCCGTTGAACGACACCTGCCGCGGCGTGCCGCCAGCCGACGACACGACGAAGATCTGCGGGCCGCCATTGCGGTCGCTGACGAACGCGAGCTGGCCGCCGTCGGGCGACCACGACGGCGAGGTGTCGATCGCCTTGTCGTTGGTGATCCGCCGGATCACGCTGCCGTCGCTCGCGCTGATCACGTAGATCTCGGGGTTGCCATCCTTGGACAGGGTCAGCGCGATCTGCCGCCCATCGGGCGACCACGCCGCGCCGGTGTTCATGCCGTGGTGGCTCGACAGCTTGTTCGCCCGTCCGCCACCGGCCGACGCGACGTACAGATCGGGGTTGTTGCGCATGAACGACGTGTAGGCGATCTGTCCGCCCGACGGAGACCACGACGGAAGGATGTTCTGCGAGTTATTGTTCGAGACCTTGTAGGCATTGGCGCCGTCGAAATCCATCGCGTAGATCGCGCTCGTGGCCGAGCCCTTGGCCGTGAACACGATCTTCGAGCCGAAGAAGCCGGGCTCGCCGGTGTAGTACTTGACCACTTCGTTGGACCAGCGATGCGCGATCGCCCGCGTGTCGCCCTTGCGCGGATACGACCTGGTCAGCACCGCGGTCGGACCCTTCGACACCTCGTAGAGCCGGAGCTCGATGTCGGAGGCAGTGACGCGATACTTGACCACGCCGAACGCCCCGACGTCCTTCCACTTCTGGGCGTCGATCGACAGTCCTTCGGCCCGGAGATCAGCGAGGAAGCTGGCCGGATCGAGGACCTTGAACACACCCGCGACCGAGAGGTCGAACGCGGTGACCTGGGCGATGTCTTTGACCGCGGCCGGGTCACCGTCCGGGGCCGCCGGCACGGCGATCGGGTACAGCGTGCGCTTGGCACCGGTGACGTCGATCACGACACCGCCCTTGGGCTCGTCGGCGCGCGCGCGGGAGGCGAGCATGGCGATGCAGGCCACCGCGATCGCGATCGACCGTGCGGACGTGCTGGACTTCATTGCCGTGGGTTGGATTGGAAGCATACCCATTTCTTGATGGTACCGAATTGTTCAGCCGGAATGGGCTAGGCCGCAGGGTTGAATCGGAAGCACACCCACTTGGTGATGACGCCGAGCTGGCCGGTCGGCACCGGTTGTGGCCGCTCGTTGCGTGCCTTCTGGATCGCTTTCATCGAGCGCTGCACAGCGTCGTCGAGGATCTCGTCACCGCTCGATGCATCGAACTTCACCGCGGGGATCCTGCCGTCGGGCTGGATGTGCAGGCACGCGATGGCGGCACCGGTGACCTTGGAGATCGCCGGAATCTGCGGCTCCAGCTCGCCCTTGAGGTGTCCCCAGTACGGATCGCCCGCATTGAGCGGCGCGAAGCCCTTCTCGCTACCGTCGAACTGGCCGATGTCGGTGGTCGGCTTGGCCCCGGGCTGCGGATCGTCGTCGCTCGCGTGCTTGAACTTCGAGATATCGATCGGCTTGTCGTCGGGCTTGGCCGGCTTCACCGGCGGCTTCTTGTCGTCCTTGGGCTTGTCGGGCGGCTTCTTGTTCTCGTCGTGCGACACACCCTCGGGCTTGACCGGCGTGGGCTCCGGCGCCTTGATGTCGGGCTCCTTGGGCGGCGGTGGCTCGGGAGCCTTGAGCTCCTTCTGCGGCTGCTGCTTCTGGACCGACTTGCGCGCCAGCGACGCCTCCATCGTCACCATCTCCTTGAGCGGTGGGATGTGGCTGGTCGCCTCGGCATCGGACAGGTACAGCGTCGCAGCGAACAGCGAGCCCACCGAGACCAGCGTCCCAACGAACGCCAGTCCGTGCAGCGTGCCGTTATGTAAGCTCATGGGGCAAGCTCATCGGGGAAAGCTCATCGCGCGGGGGGCTTCGCCTTTTGATCGAGATCGGACAGCTTGATCTGGTCGGTCGGGTCGGTGAGCATCATTACCTTCTCGACGCCGGCGTTCTTGGCGACCGCCATGGCGGTGATGACGACGCCGTACGCGAGGTTGGTATCCGCTTCGATGTAGAGCGCGGCCTCTTTCTTCACTCGCTCGTTCGCTTTGAGCTTGGCTTCCAGATCTTGCCACGTGACCGACGTGCCGCCGAGGAAGATCTCGTTGGTCTTCTTGATCGACAGGACCAGCTTGCCCTCGGGATCATCGATGTTCTTCGCCGCGACCTGAGGGAGCTGGAGGTCGACGCCGGTGTTGTTCATCATCGGGGCGGTGATCATGAAGATGATCAGCAGCACGAGCATGACATCGACAAACGGAGTCACGTTGATCTCCGAGTTCAGCTCGTCTCCGCCGCTGCCTACTTTCATTGGCCGGTGCTCCGCTTACCGCAGGAAATGCCGCTTGATGATGTTCAGGTAGTCCTGCTCGAACATATCCATCTCCGAGCGCAGCACCCGGATCCGGCGCGTGAAGTAGTTGTAGGCCATCACGGCCGGGATGGCGGCGACCAAGCCGATCGCGGTCGCGAACAGCGCCTCGGCGATGTGCGGCCCGACGCTCGTGAGCGAGCTCGCCGCTGGCTTGGCCGGTCCATTGGGGTCCGGCGCCATGTCGATGAAGGCGAACAGGATGCCCATGACCGTGCCGAACAGCCCGATGAACGGCGCCGACGACCCGGTGGTCGCCAGGAACGGCACCATCGATTCGAGCTTGGTGGTCTCGACGAGCTGCGCGCGGCGCAGCGCGCGCTCGATGTTGGCCAGGTTACCCTCGCGGTCGCCCTTGAGGTTCGCGTCCGAGGCCAGCTTGGCCAGCTCCGTGTAGCCGGCCACGAACATCTGTGAGATCGGGCTATTTTTCAGCGCCTGGGCCTGCTTGTAGATCTGCTCGATGTCGCGCGACCGCCAGAACGAGTCGTTGAACCGCGTCGATTCGGTTGTTGCGCGGCGGACGTAGAGCCACTTGTAGATGATGATGTAGACCCCGACGACGAACATCACGGCGAGTAGCCCCATGACGCTCTTGACGATCCAATGCGCCTGGTTGAACAAACGCGGGATGTCCAGCGTCGCCGCTACCGCCGATGCCGCTGAAAACCCTGGCATAGTAGTAAAACGCGATAGCATGCGCAGCGCGTCGGGGTCAAATCACGAATGTAGGACACCTGGCCGCGTCGCATGGGCGACACGGGTCGGGATCGCGACGCTGTGTCTGGCCGTTCACGGCTGCGACACCGTGACCGGGGGCGCGGTCGAGCTGTCGTGGAAGCTGCGGCCAGCGGCGAGCTCGCTCTCCGATAAGTTCGTGGATTGCAACTCGGAGCAGCCGGGCTCGGGGCCGGTGACGCAGATCCGGCTGCACTGGGAGGTCGACAACAGCGACGGCGACGCCCGTGGCAAGGAGGGCTCGCAGGCCTGGCTCTGCGAATACAACCACGGTGTCACGGGGTTCGACCTCGCCGAGGGCACGGCGAAGCTGTGGGTCACGCCGGAATGTTCAGATGGCCCGGCCGCGCCCGAGACGTATATCGCCCCGGCGATCGTCGAGCGCAGCGTCGGCCGCGGCAACACCGTGAGCCTGGGCGCCGTCGAGCTGGTGGTCTCGGCCTCGTACTGCCGCGAGGACTTTGCTCGCAGTGATGCGGGGCTACCCACGCAGCCCTGCATCTGCGACCTTGCGCCAGGTCACACAACGCGGTAACCGACCTGGCGCGAGGCTTGCCTATCGAGTCGGCGTGAAGCAAACCGTGGGCGTCACGTCAAACCCCCCGGTCCTCACTCGTGACGGCCTGCGACGGGATGCATCGATGAACACCGCAGCGATCCTACCTGTGCTGATGGCGCTCGTCGCGCCAGCCGCAAGCTGCGTCATCGAGACCTCCGAGCGCGATCGCGGCGATCACGGTGGCGACGTCGCGGCGATCTCGGCGCGCTGGTCGCTGCGCAACATGGCCGATGGCGCGGTGACGTTCTGCCCGCCCGGCATCGACACCGTCCAGCTGTTCGCGCAGGCGATCGATGATCAGGGCAACGCCGTGGCCGATCCGAGCGTCGACCTGTTCGACTGCGATCGCCAGGCCGGCACCAGCGATGGCCTGGTCCCCGATGTCTATCAGGTGTGGATCGAGCTTCGCTCACACGATCTCGCCACGCTCTACGCGCAATCGCTATCGCAGATTCTCGACGTCCGGCAGACGGACCAGCGGTTCTCGACCGACGTGCTCAACGACGGCGGCTATTTCCAGCTGGCGTGGGATCTGGTCGGCGGGGTCACCCAGCGCCCGCTCAGCTGTGCGCAGGCGACCGGCCTGGACTCGATCGCGGCGATCAGCACCAGCATCGCCGACGCGCACCGCGCGTACGACGATCGCCTCGTCTGTGAGGATCACGTCGCCGTCTCCGGCGGCTTGCTCGAAGGCGCCTACACCATCTCGATCGACGCGCGTGCGTCAGACGCATCGATCGGTGCGGCGATCCGGTTGACCGGTCAGACGATCAAAGGTCAGAACGCCGTCACCGACCTCGGCCATATCCTCCTTCCGATCGACGGGCTCTGATGGCGTCGACGACCCGCTGGTTCTGGTAACTTGTCGCGATATCTACTCGAGGAGTCATCACATTATGAAGAAACTTGTCTTGGCAGCGCTGGCTGCAGTCGCTTCGTTCACCGGTTGCACCACAGCCGATTCCACCGTCTCGGTGAGCTGGTCGTTCACTCACCTCGAGGACAACACCGCGCGGAGCTGCCCCACCGGCTTCGGAACCGCGTCGATCATCTCGCAGACGATCGATCCGACCACGAACCGGGGCACCGGGCTCACCGTGGTGGATAAGTTCGACTGCGCCGCGGGCCGCGGCACGATCACGCTGCCGGACGACACGTTCCTGGTCTGGGTCGAGATCACCAATGACGCCCGCACCAGCACCTATGCGCAGTCCGGCGACACCTTCGTCGACACGTCGCTCGGCGACGCCGCGTTCGGCGTCGAGATCCTCGACGACGGCGGCTACTTCTTCCTGTCGTGGGATCTGCTGCGCGCCTCGAGCGGCGCGCTGCTGAGCTGCAGCCAGGCCGGCGCCGGTGGCAACGGCTCGGTCACCGTGCACGCGGCGGGGCCGCGGTCGATCACCGACGACCAGTTCCAGTGCGAGGACCACTTCGGGACGACCAAGCCGCTGCTCGCGGACTCTTACTCGATTGCGGTCGATGCCGAGGACGCCAACGACGTCCCCCTGGGTGATGCGATGACGCTCGACGACGAGATCATCGCCGCGCCGAACAAGCTGACCGATCTCGGAAACCTGATGATCCCGATCGACTGACACGGCTGCCTCGGTGAGTCCCCGAGCTGACTCGGCGACCCAGCCGATCGACGAGAGCAGGCGGCCCTGTATTCGCCCCTCTTGCGTCGCGCGACGCTCGCGCGACACCCGCACGAAGTGCTACGCTCCGACTCGTGAGCGTCAAACAACGCTCCCGGTTCGCCGGGTTACGGATCACCCGCGGCGCCTTGATCGTCGCCGGGCTGGAGCTCGGGTTGTCGCTGGTCTGGGCGCTGTGTGATGTCCAGACCCGCGCGGTGATGGCGAGCTGGCTCGCCGCGACGCCGTCGAACGTGTTCGAGCACGGCCGGGTGTGGACGCTCGTCACGGGCGTTTTTCTCGAGATGAACTTCCTCGCGCTCATCCTCCACATGAGCGTGCTCTGGATGTTCGTGCCCACGCTCGAGCGGTTCTGGGGCACGGCGCGGTTCTACCGGTTCGTGGCGATCACGTCGCTGGCGGGGACGATCGCGGGCTGCGCGTTCGGCTTTGCGCTGGGGCTCCAGGACACCCTGGGCTCGTCGATCAGTGGGCTCGATCCGTTCATCTATGCCTCGATCGTCGCGTTCGGCATCGTGTACGCGCGCCAGCCGGTCCAGTTCTTCGGCGTGCTTCCGCTGACCGGGCGCCAGCTGATGTACGGGATTCTCGCATTCCTCGCGCTGTCGGTGATCGTGCAGCAGCACTGGGCGCTCGGCGCGGCGTATGCGGCTGCGGCCGTCGCCGCCGCGATCATCACATCGAAGCGCTGGAGCCCCGGCGGAATCTGGAAGCGCTGGCGCATCGCGCGGGCGCGCGGCCGGCTCAAGATGATGTCGGGCGGCAAGGCGTCGAGCGCCCCGCGTGACGAGCACAAGTGGCTGAACTAGCTCGGCTCTCGACATGATAACGTTGCTGGGGCCATGGAACGGGACGTCGCCTTCGAATCCGGCGAAGCCGAGCTCGGCACGGGGCTAACGACCCTCTTCGAGGGCGAATGGGCGACGGTCCGCCGCCTGCAAAAGGCCAAGCTCGTGGTGGTCGCCGGGGCGGACCAAGGCAAGGAGCTCGAGATCGCCAAGCCGCGCGTGACCGGTGGCCGCAGCTTCATCAGCGACCTCGTGGTTCAGGACAAAGCGGTGTCCGGAACGCACTTCGAGGTGTCCGCACGAGATGACGGCTACCGGCTGCGCGATCTCAACTCGCGCAACGGGATCTTCGTGGGCGACCTCCGGATCCGCGAGGTGTTCCTGCGGCCCGGAACCGTGTTCCGGGTCGGGCATACCAGCATCCAGTTCCAGTCGCTGCAGGACGTCGTCGAGATCGAGCTGTCGAAGAAGGACCGGTTCGACGCGATGCTCGGTGCGTCGCTGGCGATGCGCGAGATCTTCGCGCAGCTCGAGAAGGTCGGCCCGAGCGAGCTGACCTGCCTTCTCACCGGCGAGACCGGCACCGGCAAGGAGATGGTCGCGCGCGCGCTGCACAACGCATCGGGCCGCAGGTCGCGGCCGTTCGTGGTGCTCGACTGCGGCTCGATCCCGCGCGAGCTGATCGAATCGACGCTGTTCGGCCACGAGAGGGGCAGCTTCACCGGGGCGGTCGCGCAGCAGGTCGGCTGCTTCGAGCAGGCCAGCGGCGGCACGATCTTCCTCGACGAGATCGGCGAGCTCGACGTCGCGCTGCAGCCCAAGCTGTTGCGCGTGCTCGAGCAGCGCGAGATCAAGCGGGTCGGCGGTGATCGCACGCAGAAGGTCGACGTGCGCGTGCTCGCCGCGACCAACCGCGACCTGCGCGAGGAGGTCAACCGCGGCGGGTTTCGCGAGGACCTGTACTTCCGGCTGTCGGTCGTGCACGTCGAGCTGCCGCCGCTGCGCGACCGCCGCGATGACATCCCCGGGCTCGCGAGCCACTTCCTGCGCGAGGTCGGCGCGCGGCGCGGCATGACGATGTCGTGGGCGCCGGACGCGATGGCCGCGCTGATCAGCCACAGCTGGCCAGGCAACGTCCGCGAGCTGCGCAACGTCGTCGAGCGCGCGGCCGCGCTCAGCGACGGCCCGGTGATCACGCGCGCCGATCTGGCGTTCGGCCGCGAGATGGGCCCCAGCCTCGTCGTCTCGCACGACCTCGCCCAGGCCGGTGCGCGGGCCGCCCAGCGCGCGGCCGCTCGACTGGCCGGCGTGGAGCTGCCGCAAGCCACCGGCCCCGCGACGTTCGATCCGTCGCTCCTCGATCCGGCGCTGCTGCGGGCCGGCCACGGATTCAAGAGCGCCAAGCAGGCCGTGGTCGACGCGTTCGAGGTCGCGTACCTGGCGGCGCTGATGGCGCGCAACGACGGCAACATCACGCGCTCGGCGCAGGAGGTCGGCTTGACGCGCTATCACCTCCGCGAGCTGCTCAAGCGCCACGGGCTCAAGGGCGGCGACGTCGAGTAACCGCTATCGATCGCGTCGTCAGAACGTCAGGATCGCGAGCCCACCGAGGGCGAGCGCCCCGCCGCCGGCCGCCGTGGCGACCGTATAGCTCCGCCCGTCGTCGAGCTCGTACAGCATGACGCCGGCGACCGCGGCGGCGACGCCGATCGCCGTGAGCGTGAGGCCGACCCGGCGGGCATGGCGATCGCGCGCCACCAGCTGCTGGTGGACCTTGCCGACCGCGAGATCGACCGTGGCGGTGCGCTCGGCCGTCTCGTCGGGCAGCTTGTCGGGCGCGGCGTTGAGCAGCGCCATCGTCGCCTGGGTCGTGTTGTCCAGCACCTCGTTCACGGTGCACACGTCGCAGCGCTCCGCGTGCTGCGAAAGGACGCGACCGGTATCGGTGCGGACCAGCGTGACGACATAGCCAAAGTTGGTGCCCGAGCCGGTGAGCGAGGCGAGCAGGACGAGGTCGGCGCCGGTGTATCGCCGCACCTCGGTGATGCAGCGCCCGACGAAGCAGCCCTCGGTCCATGTCGTCGAGCGCATCATCATCTGCTTCATGCGCGCGCGGCTCGCCAGCCAGTAGTGCTTGGTGTCGAGCTGCTCCTCGATCCGGCGCTGGAAGCTCTCCTTGACCTCGTCGGGCACCCCCTCGACGCGGACCTCGAGGATACCGACGATCCGGCGGCTGTCGGCGGCCGCGGGGCGAAGCTGGGCGCCCGTACCGTCGGGGTCCGGGGCTGCCGAGGCGGCCGGCGCCGCGGGCACGGCCAACGACCGGCTCTCGGGGGCCGCGTTCGCCACGCTGCCCGCGATCACCGTCGCCGCCACGATCCAGGCGCGATTCACGCTTCGTCGACTTGTGTGATGAACTGCTTCATCAGGCCATCGATCATGAGATTGCGATCCGTGAGCTGGTACTTGCCGTCGCGCCAGCCGGCCTGGACCTCGTCATAGCGCTTGGCGTGTTCGGCGATCGCGGTGCGATAGCTGCCGACCTTCCGGATGATGTCCTTCTGATTGCGGATGAAATACGACACCATGGACGCACCGGCGGCGACCCCGAGCACGAGGCCGAGCGGCCCGCCCAGCGCGTAGCGCAGGCCGATCCGGAGCGCGAGCAAGAGACCCGCGCCGATCGCGACCTTCTTGGTACCCGAACCGTCGACGACGGAGTCCTTGGCGAGCGCCAGCGAGGTCTGACCGGCAGCGATCAGCAGCGCGATGAAGTTCCCCTTACGGCTCGTCCAGCTGCGGTCGTAATACTCACGAATTGCTTGCTTCAGGAACGCGTCCCACGTCGTGTAGAGCCCGGGAGAGCTCGCCGCGATGTCCTTCGAAGGCTCAGCCACCGGGTTAGCTTACCACTCGGGTTTGACAGGGGTACCGCCGTCGCACAGATTCGAGGCATGACATCTACGAGGTTAGGCACGACGTTGGGCGCGACGTTGGGTCTGGTGCTCGTCGTGGCGATGACCCGCGTGGCGCACGCCGATCTTGCGACGGGCACCGACCGGTTGATCGCCGGTGACTACAAGGCGGCGATCGCCGACCTCGGCAAGGTGACGGGCAAGGATCGCCCGGCGGCGCGGCTGCTGCTGGCGCGCGCGCAGATCGCGATCGGTGACTACCCGGCCGCGGAGGCGACGCTCGCGCCGCTGGCGCCGGCGGGGCCGACCAAGGATCCGCAGGTGATCGAAGCTCACATCGTGTTCGCGCAGCTGCGCCGGATCACCGGCCGCACCGGCGATGCGCTGGCCGATCTCGAGCAGCTCTGGAAGGACCACCCGGCGGATCGCGCGATCCGCACCGCGCTCGGCGAGGCCCGCAGCGCGCTCGGTGACGTGCTCGGCGCCAAAGCGCTGTTCGACCAGACGATCAAGGAGAGCGACGCGAACCAGCTCAACCTCGACGATCCGATCCAGACCTATCAGCTCGCGATCGCGGCGCGCTACACGTCGCAGTTCCAGCTCGCCAACGACGCATTTCGCGAGACCCTCAAGCTGCGCCCGCAGCTGACCTCGGCCGGCATCATGTGGGCGGAGCTGTTCCTCGACAAGTATGCGGCGCAGCTCGCCGAGCAGACGCTCGAGGAGGTGTTCAAGGTCAACCCGAACGATCCCGAGGCCCACGCCGCGATGGCGCAGGTGATCGTCGAGACCCGCTACGACCTCGCGGCGGTGCGCCACCACCTCGACGCGTCGCTCGGGGTGAACCCGAAGAACGCGCGCGCGCTCAAGGTCCGGGCGTCGATCGAGATCGATCAGAACCAGTGGAGCAACGCGACCAAGACGCTCGACAGCGTGATCGCGGCCAACAAGGACGACGTCGAGGCGATCGCGATGAAGGCCACCGTGGCGTGGCTGCGCGACGACACCAAGGCCTATGCCGCCGAGGTTGCGCGCGCGCTCGCGGTCGATCCGGCCTACGCCGAGCTGTATCGCATCGTCGCCAGGTCCGCGGTCCGCGAGCACCGCTATGTCGAGGCGATCGAGCTCGAGAAGCAGGCGGTCAAGCTCAAGCCCGACTTCTACGAGGCGATGGCCGGGGCCGGCCTCGGCTACCTCCGGCTCGGGATGGAGAAGGAAGGCCTCGAGTGGCTCGACAAGTCGTGGGCCGGCGATCAGTACAACGTGCGCACGTTCAACACCCGCACGCTGTTCAAGGACACGATCCCCAAGGAGTACACGTTCGGCACCAGCAAGAACTTCCGGATCCGCTATCACAACGATGAGAAGGCGGTGCTCGCGCGCTATCTCGAGCCGACGATGGAGCGCGCGTTCGCCGACATGGTCAAGCGCTACGGCTTCACGCCCAAGACGCCGCTCATCCTCGAGCTCTACGCCGACCGCAACGACTACGGGATCCGCACCGTGGGGTTACCCGACATCGCCGCGCTCGGCGTCACGTTCGGCCAGGTGATCACCGCGATGTCACCGGCCACCGGCGACATCAACTGGGGCATGGTGCTGTGGCACGAGCTCGGCCACATCTTCGCGATCCAGCTGTCGAGCTCGCGCGTGCCGCGGTGGTTCACCGAGGGCCTCAGCGAGTACGAGACGCTGACCGCGCGACCCGACTGGCGGCGCGAGAACGACGCCGATCTGTACGGCGCGGTGGCCAATCAGACGCTGCCGTCGATCGGCGATCTCAACTACGAGTTCATGCAGCCCGACGTCAACGCGGTGGTCGTCGCATATTACCAGTCGGCGGTGACCATCGAGTACATCGTCCAGACCTACGGATTCCCGAAGATCGTCGCGGCGCTCAAGATGTTCGGCAAGGGGATGGAGACGCCCGAGGTGCTACAGGCGATCACCGGCAAGCCGCTCGCGACGCTCGACGCCGAGTTTCGCAAGTATCTCGAGATCCGGCTTGCGCCGTACGCCGGCACGTTCAAGTTGCCGACCCGCGGGTTCGACGACATCACCAAGCTCGAGATCGCGGCCGACGCGTCGCCCAAGGACGCGCAGGCCAAGGCCCACGTCGCGCTCGGCTACTACTACGGCGGCGAGGCAGCCCAGGCGATGTCGACCGCGACCGCGGCGCTGGCGCTCGACGCCAAGCAGCCGATCGCGCGCTACATCCAGGCCGAGGTCATCCTCCACCAGGGCGATCTCGCCAAGGCCAAGGCGCTGTACCAGGGCCTGATCGCCGACGGTCACGACAACTTCGATCTGCGGACGCGGCTCGCGCAGATCGCCCAGGGCGAGCCCAAGGAGGTCGAGGCCCAGCTGTGCGCCGCCAAGACGCTCGATCCGGAGCGCAGCTTTCCGTATCAGGAGCTGGCGCAGATCTACGAGAAGGCGGGCCAGGTCCCCAAGGCGCTGGTCGAGCTCGAGCACTACGCGTTCCTCGAGCAGATGGATCTCGCGCCGCTCAAGAAGCTCGTCGTCGAGTACGGCAAGCTCGCCAACTGGCCCAAGGTCCGCACCTACGGCGAGATGGCCACGTTCATCAATCCGTCCGATCCGGACATCCTGGCGGGCCTCGCGCGCGCGTACCTCGAGCTCCGTCAGCCTGACAAGGCGCTGTTCACCTACGACACGATGCTGCTGGTCAATCCGCCGCCGCGCCGCCCCGCGCTCGTCCACCTGGGCCGCACCAAGGCGCTGCTCGCGCTCGGCAAGCCTGCCGACGCCAAGGCGGCGCTCGCCAAGGCGCAGAAGACCGAGCCCGAGAACGCCGAGGTCCTCGAGCTCAAGGCCAAGATCAAGTAACTGCCCACCGCACCGGGCACAGCAACTCACAGTCATCGATCCGCGGATCCCGAGTCGCCCGCGCTGGGTCAGCCGGTGCGGGCGTTCGCAGGGCAGGGCCGGTGAGGTGGGCTCGTATAGTGGGGACCATGCCCATCGTCCTACGCAATGCGGTGATCGTCGTCTGGTGGTTCTGCGTGGCTGCCGTGTGGCGGCCGTCGCTCGTCGCTGCAGCGCCCGCCCGCGTGCCGACCGCGCCGCACCAGGACTGTGCCGGGCGCGCCGGTGCGTGCGTCGTCAGCGGCGTGACGTCGACCGAGCCTCCCAGCGTGGTGGCGGCGCCGAGCGTCCTGCCCACGCACTATCCGTTCTGGGTGCTGCAGCTGAACCTGTGCAACAGCGGGATCGCGAGCTGCTACGACGGTGGCCAGTCGATCCCCGAGGCCGCCGGCGTGCTCGAGGACGCCGCGCCCGATGTCGTCACGCTGAACGAGGTCTGTCAGTCCGACGTCGCCCAGCTGTCGACCACACTGGCGAGCGTGTATGGCGGCGGCACGGTGGTGTGGGCGTTCATGGCCGCGACGGATCGGCGGACCGGCGCGGCCTACAAATGCAAGAATGGCCAGGACTACGGGATCGGCCTCGTCGTGCATATTCCCTCGTATGCTGGACACCAGATCTTCAGTGGCATCTACGCGAGTCAGGACACGGCTTCGGCCGAGGAGCGCGCGTGGCTGTGCCTCTACGCCGTCGGCAACTTCTACGCGTGCACCACGCACCTGGCGAGCACCAGCGGCAGCGTCGCGCTCGCCCAGTGCCAGGATCTGATGAACAACCGGATCCCGGCGGTGCGCGCGGCGGGCGGCTACGCGCCGACCGTCATCGGCGGCGACCTCAACATGAAGTACCAGGGCTCGCCCAACGCGCAGAGCTGCGTGCCGGCGGGCTACTTCCGCAAGGGCGACGGCGACGTCCAGCACATCATGGCGACGACCGACTTCGTGTTCAGCTCCAGCCGCAAGATCGCCATGGATCATACCGATCACGACGGGTGGTTCGTCGCACTGACTGCGCCGTAGCCGAGGCGCGTGCGCGCAGCCGTTGGCGCGGCTCCCCGGGGGGACCTGGTCATGCGCAGGAATCGCCTCACCGGACAGGCAATCACCAGCGGACGGTGCGAGCATGGTGGCCATGCGGACCCTGTGGAGATTCCTTGTTGCTGGCTCGCTGTTCGCTCCCCCTGCGCTCGCGTCGCCCACGATCATCAAGGCCGCGCACGTCATCGATGGCGTGTCTGACCGGCCGCGGGATGGCGTCGCGGTGCTGGTCGACGGTGACAGCATCGTCGCGATCGGCGCCGCGACGGAGCTGGCCGGCAAGCACCCCGCCGCGCGGGTCATCGATCTCGGCAATGCGACGCTGCTTCCCGGCCTGATCGACGCCCACACCCACCTGTTCTTGAACGACGACGTTGGTCCCGGCGTCTATGACGCGATCCTGCTCAAGCAGAGCGCGGCGTATCGCGCGATCGAGGCCGCGGCCAACGCGCGCACCGCGCTCATGTACGGCTTCACGTCGCTGCGCGATCTCGAGACCGAGGGCGCGATGTACGCCGACGTCGACGTCAAGCAGGCGATCGCGCGCGGCGTCGTGCCCGGGCCCCGGATGCAGGTCGCGACCCGCGCCCTGGCGCCCACCGGGATGTACCCGCTGCGCGGCTACAACTGGGAGCTGACGTTGCCGATCGGCGTCCAGACGATCGACGGCCCCGAGCAGGCTCGCAAGGCGGTGCGCGAAGAGGTCGGGTTCGGCGCCGACTGGATCAAGATCTATGCCGATCACGGCGTCTATGAGGGTGGCGCCGACCGGCCGGTTCGCAGCATCGTCAACTTCACCCCCGCCGAGGTCACCGCGATCGTCGACGAGGCGCACCGGCTCGGCATCAAGGTCTCGGCGCACGCCAATGGCTGGGACGGCATCGACTCGGCGCTGCGCGGTGGGGTCGACTCGATCGAGCACGGCCAGGGCATCACGGACGACCTCGCGACCCGCATGATCGCCCAGCACGTGACGTGGTGTCCGACGCTCCTCGCCTACCAGTACTCGATCAAGAAGCTCGGCGCCGATCCGCGGAGCTGGATGGCCGCCGTCCACAAGGCCGCGATCGCGCGGGCGTTCAAGCGCGGCGTGGCGATCGCGTTCGGCACCGACGCCGGCGTGTTTCCCTGGAGCATGAATCCGGCGGCCGAGGCCAAGCTGATGGTCGACGCCGGGATGCCGGCCATGGCGGTGATCCGCTCGCTGACCTCGGTCGCCGCCGCGCTGCTCGATCCGCTGTGCAAGCCGGGTGCGAAGTCCTGCGCCAAGTCCGACGTCGGGGTGATCGCACCCGGCAAGCACGCCGATCTGGTCGCGGTCGTCGGCGATCCGCTCAAGGACGTCACCGAGCTCGAGCGCGTCACCTGGGTGATGAAGGCCGGCGTGGTGTGGAAGGGCGCCGCCGCTCCGTAGCCGGACGCGTCGCCAGATCCGACGTCGGTGTGATTGTGTCCATTGACCTGTCAGTCTCGGCAGACGCGCGAACGCACCGCCCACCGACCGTGCCTCCGTCGCCGGCGGCGCGCGCGATCGGCCCACGAGTCGGCGCCGAGGCGGCGCGAGAATCGCGTCATTCGGGCATCCGTCTGCTCGCATCCGGCAGGTCGCTTCGCGCGCTGGACTTACTTGAGCTTGGCGCCGAGCACCATCGACGGCACCTTCGCCGCCTTGTTCGGCCACACCGCGAGCAGGTCACCGCCGGTCGCGGCGTACACCATGCCGGGCTTGAGCCAGGGCTCGTACTTGGCCGCGAGCTCGAGCGGGATCCTCGTGATGTCGCGGGTCACCTTGCCACTCTTGTCGCAGACGTTGGCGTACACGACGGCGCCGTTGTCACGAACGCGCTCCACCCGGTTCGAGGTGTGCTCCGCGAGGCACTCCTCGCTGGTCTCGGTGGTCTTGACTGCCTCCACGGACAGCGTATCCCCGTTGCGCTTGACCGACTTGATCACGGCACCTTCGCTCGTGCCCTCGAACGTGTCGGTGGGGTAGCGATCGCCGTAGGGCTTGGGGGTGACCGGGTCCAGCGTCGCCTTGGCGTTGTCGTAGGTGATCTTGGCGCTGGCGATCTGCCCGATCGCCGCGTTGCGCGGCCCGCGCACGCCGGGCGTGAACTGGAGCACCTTCGAGAGAAACTTGGCGTTGCCGGATGTCGCGTCGCACAACACGAACGCGATCGCGGCCAGGCCGACCGTCGGCGACTGGGTCAGCGCGACCCCCGCGCGCGTCGCGAACCCTTTGGTCGGGTTGTTGCCTGCCTCGTGCGTGCCGGCGAACGCCTTGGCGGGGATCGTTGCCACCGCCTCCGCGAGCGCCGCCGCGGTGGTCTCGGCGCAACCCTCGCGTTGTTTGCGCGACTGGGTGAAGTCGGCGGACTCCATCGCGAGTACGAGGTCGAGCAGCTTGGTGTTCTTGCCGACGCCGGACGACCACTCGGTCCGCGCCTTCGCGGCGACCTCGAACAGCTTCTTGTTGGCGTCGTCGTACGCCAGCGCTTGCTTCACTTCGACGGCGTGCTCCTTCATGTACTTCGGGAAGTTGTACGTGCTGAGCCGCACCTTCATCTTGACCGCGCCGTCGTGCGTGGTGTCGGCGTGGATCTCGGCCAGTAGCTTCGCGAGATCGAAGCGCTCGAAGTCGGGCTGGCAGATCGCCCAGTACGGCTCCGCCCCGCTGACCTCAGGCACCGCCCGCGCAACATCCTTCTGATCGTCGAGGCACGTGGTCCTGAGAAACGCAAACCGTCCGGCCTCGGAGAGCCTGCCCTCGAACATATCGGTCGCGTACATCGTGTCGATCTTCGCGCTCGTGTTCGTGGCCGTGTTCAGGATGAACGCGTACTGATCCAGCGGCGAGGCCGTGGCGAGCGTCTTGGTCGCCACCTTCAGCTCGATCGAGTAGTCGTCGGTGTCGGCGTACGCGACCGCATCCGCCCAGTCCGCCTCGGTCATGCCGAGCCGCTTGGACCACGCCGCGCGCGCGGTCTCGATCTCGGCGCGATGCTCGGTGGCCTCGGCGGACGGTGCGCACTCGACGCCGACGAACGTCCTGATCACCTCCTTGGGGTCCTGCGTCGATAACCCACTCAGATCCGCCGGCTTGGGCGTCGCGCCCTTGCACCATGCGGGCGGCGCCGCCGCGGCGCTGCCCGCTCCGATCAACGACGTCACACCCGCCACGATACCAATAAGAACAGTCTTCATGACATAGCTCCTGAGCAATCTGCTTGATAGATGAGTGATAAAGATCCGATCGCCGGCTCGAGATTGGCCGACTCAGTCCGGCGTGGCGATCGTGACCTTGTGATTGACCGACAGCCACAACACGTCCTGGTCGCTGAACTCGAGCTCCCAGCGAGTCGGATAGAACCGGCAGACCGTGCCGGACTTGCACGTGGCGTCGAACGCGGAGAGCTCGGTCACCTCGATCTTCCCGGTGAACCCGGCGGCCTTCGCGCGGCGGATGGCCTCCTCCGGCGTGTACCCGATCAATCTCGTCCAGCGATGCCCGCGATCCCGCGCGATGTCTGCGGCGCTGGGCTCCGGATCCGTGGCCGTGTTGAGCGGCGAGTTGTTGGTCTCCCCGGGTGTCGATGACCCGGTCGAGCCTGTATTCGATGACGCCGAGTCCGTCGAGCCCGCGCTCGATGCGGGGCTGGAGGTTCCCGCGGAGCCTCCCAGCTTCGCGCTCCATGCGTGCGCCTGGCAGGCCGATAGCCACAACGCCATGACGACCCACCGTCCTGCCTTCGAAACCGTCGAGATCTTGTGAAGCATGCTCTCTTTCCTGTGTCCGGGCACGACGCGGTCCGAGGTGTCGCCCACACCCGGCGCGCTCGGCGGCCCATGTTGATGCGCAGCAACCATCGCTGCGCATGTCCGTCTTACGACGCTTCGCCGCGAAGCTGTCTGGCCCAAAGCGCAATTGACGGGTCGATGATGATTTTGCTCAGACCCGTCAACCCATGAGCATCACAACGAGTTTTGTCATGAGGCTCGGTCCACCGGCTCGCGGGAGCCCGAAAACGAGCCGTGGATGCGCCCGAGCGCCTGCGAGATCGCTAACGCGCGGCAGGTCCGCAGTGCCCGCGAACGGAATTCGATGTCGAGGCGCAGTAGCAGCCCCAGATAACCCTTACATCTACGTCGACCTCAAGGCCGGCACGCGGGTCGATGTCACCGACCTCGCGGCGCCCACCTCGACCGCCTGGGACATCGCGCTCAAGCGGTCCAGCATTCGCCTCAACAGCGGCGACTCCGGCGCGGGTAACCGCGAGCTCGCGATAGTACAGGCTGCCACGCTGGCCGAGGTCACCGCGGCGCCGGCGTCAGGCTACGCCATCGATGGCTTCACCACGGCCGACTGCATGCTCGATAGCTTGCCGGGAGGCGAGCCCAACACGGCGTTCGGCCCGTGGTACGACTACGCGGACGCGACCCACATATTGTCGCCGAAACCCGAGGTCTATGTGATCAAGCGCGCCGACGGCTCCCGGACGGCGTTCCGCATCGTCTCCTACTACGACTCCACGATGTCACGCGGGGCGCTCTACAGCGTCGAGTGGAAGCAGCTCCCGTAACGATGACGCGGCACGGAACATCGCGCGCCTCGGTCGCGGTCGTTTTCGCGATCCTCGGTGCCACGTCCGCGGCGTCTGCGCAGCGCCCGGCGCTCGCGGGCGAGTCGACCTTCGGTGCGCCGGATGGCGAGATCCTGGTCCACTACGCAACCTCGGGCGCCGATGCCGTCCCGGTGGCCGACATAAACGCAGACGGCGTTCCGTGCGCAGCAGCGCAGCACGTGTATCATAGGGCAAAGTGAGTCGATCGGCTTGAATCGATAACAGACGGGTGAAATCACCGTCGACCGACGAAGACACACACACGACGTCAGCGTCTCCGACTTCAGGGTAGTCGCTCACATCATCGATCAGCGCGACGCGCGACTCTGGAACACGGAGGGCGGCGGCAAGCCCTCGGCGGACGACCGTGTCGGCCATTCGATGCTGAACGACAATATCTATCCCATTGAATTCGATCATCGCGACGCGCTCCACGCTTTCAAGGCAGCATCCAGCTCGGCAGTCCCAACGTTCTTCATTTTTCCGAGGATGGCGTGCGCCTGCGTCGTCACGGCAACAGCACGACCCTCACGCCCAGGGATGTCCAGATGGGCGGACGGAGGAAATGGCTTCACGTTCTCGGCACTCAGATCGGTGCCGAGGGCGGCGCGATCGTCTCGCTGATGAGCTTGTCGTGGTTCCCCCTCTTGCTCCTGGCGGGGGCGACCTATGAGTCCCGACTCTAGTTGTTGGTCAGCGTGATCGGCAGGACGCTCGCGTCGCGCAACGCGCCCGGATCGTTGCTGATGGTGATCGACGTCAGGAACGGTTCGCCGCTCGGGATCGCGAGCAGCGGCAGCGGGATGCGCATCGTCAGCTTGGCCGCGTCCTGGATCTGGCGACAGCCGTCGTCGAAGAACGCGGCGTTCGCATCGCTGAGATCCCACGACACCGTGCGGAGGTCCGGCGATAGCGTCACGTGGTTCCAGAACGGCGCCATCTGGGCGACCCGCGTGTTGCGGTCGATCATCGCGCAACCACCACCACCATTGGTGAGCACGAGCAGTACCTGCCCCCCGTTCGCAGGCTGGCCCAGGTTCAGCTTGTCCTTGACCGTCTGGATCGTGGCGGCGTCGAACACGTGTGAGCTCGTGACCGAGACCGAGCCCTTCAGCGGTACATTCAGCGGCTGCGCCGGGCCCTGCAGCGTCACATCGCAATCATTGGTCAACGCGCGGTCCAGGCAGATGCGAATTTTGTTGTCGCCCGTGGTGTCGCCCGGTGCGTTCACAACCGGCGCCGAGAGCACGGGAAGGGCTGCCTGCGGCTGGGCCACCGCTGACCCGTTCTCGACGCGCAACAGCGAGTCGACGATCTCTCCGTCGCCGCGGTCCACGAGATTGTAGCTATCGAATACGTAGCGTTTGATCGGCGACACGGTGGGGTCGCCCGAGGTCGAGGCCGTGACGTTGGCGCCGGGCACGCCATCGGCGTTGTCGAACTCCTCCGCGAACCCCAGCGGCGCGATCGGGAGTCCGGTGATCGTCGAGATGGTCAGATCTACGTAGGTGTAGGGAGCGCCGCCCGGGAAGGTCGAGCCCGCGGTGCCGGTCGCGATCCGGAGGCCGGGGCCGGTGCCCGGATCCGCGGTCTCGATGTAGTGCATCTCCTGCGGGCCCACCGGGATCACCGCGACGGGCGCGGTATTCGCGAGCGCACCCAACGCCGCGCCGCGCGCGATCTGCTGCTGTCGGCGCGTCTCCAGCACCTCGAACAGGTGCGGCGAGTTGTTGGCGTCTTTGCCGACGAGCTTGAGCCGCGCCACGACGAAGTTGTACTGGCGAGGGTCGGCGTAGTTCAGATGCACCTGCTGGCCCACGGGGACGAGCGCGTGCAGGTACTGGCGGTCAGCGAGATAGGACGACCACTCGGTGCTCGTGAGTCGGTCGGCGCTTCCGCGCGCCTGTACCCGCTCGCGATCCTGGCTCGCCGGCGCACAAGCGAGCAATCCCATGGTCCCGAAACAGCTCACTATCCATAGCCAACTTCTTGCCGTGAACATCACACACTCTCCTTCTACGATCCCGGATGCATAGGGCGAGCACCGTGATCTACCTAACACCTGGCCCTGCGCGGAGCTTGCGTCGACGGCCACCGCAGATCAACGAGCTTCGCAGCGTTGCCGCTGATTGCCATTGGTCGCAGTTCGCGAGCCGATCGCCGCGCCAGGTGCGTGATCCGCGGCCCAGGACGGCGTTCACGGAGCCTTCGATCCGCGAGCGGCGATACAAACTTGGCGCCAGGTCGGTCGGGGTGCGAGCCGCGGCTGCGGCCTGGTGCTCACGATCGTTTGCGCTCAGGAGTCCGCGCCGGCGGGAATTGGTGGCACCGCGCGATGTCACGGTGTCCGTGGCGACCCGCGCGCGAACCCGTGGTAGCTACAAGCCATGACAAGAGGAGTAATGATCTCTCGCGCGGCGCTCCTGGCGCTGGTGCTCGTAGGTTGTGCCGATCATGCGGACAGCAACGACGACGCGGATCACCGCATCGAGACGACGGTCAGCGATGACTTCGAGTCGGGGAACCGCGGGGTCGTGCAGAAGATCGGCGATTCGCAGTGGGTCCTGGCGCTGCGCGACGACAACGCCAACGCCGATCTGCCGGATTCCTGGCGGACCTGGTGGTATGCCCGGTTCGATCACGTGCGCGTCGGCGAGCCGTTCACCGTCACGGTCGGCAACAACACGTGGCCGTACTACTACGTGCCCGTGTATTCCTATGATCAGAAGACCTGGCTGCGATTCGACGAGAGCGAGGTCACCCAGGCCGCCGATAACTCGATCACGGTGACCACGCAGTTCGCGCACTCCACGGTGTGGCTCGCGCGATTCTACCCGTACACGTTCACCGATCTGAACGCCTATCTGGCCACGCTCGACAGCCCATTCGTGTCGCGAGCCACCGTCGGCACCAGCCAGCTCGGCCGGCCGATGGACGTCCTGACAATCACCGACACCAGCGTCCCCGACGCAGGCAAGCAGCGGATCTGGCTGCACGGCCGCAGCCACCCGGCCGAGACGGGCAGCTCGTTCGTGCTCGAGGGGCTGATCGGCCTCCTGCTCGGAGATAGCGCAGACGCCGCGAGCCTGCGCACGCACTTCGTGTTCAGCGTGCTACCAATGCACAACATCGACGGTGTGGTGATCGGCAACTACCGTACGACGCCGGCGAGCGAGAACCTCGAGAGCATGTGGTTCCGCGATCCGGCGGATCCGTCGCAGCTCACCGACGCGGCGCCGCACGAGGTGCACGTCCTGCGCGACGCGATAGCCGCGACGCTGACCGGGCCGGATGCGATCCCGGTCAGCGTGGCGCTCAACCTGCATTCGTCGAACAGCGAGCCCGACACCGGCGCGTTCTTCTTCCCCCACTTCGGCGCGGCCAGCTCGGGCTACACCCAGGACGAGGCGCAGCTCTACACGGAGCAGACGGCGTTCGCCGACGACGTCGAGGCGCTCTACAGCGGCAAGGTCGAGCCGCGCACCGAGGGCGGCCCGTCGTTCGTCAACAACAACTTCCCCGAGAGCTGGTGGTGGGTCAACGGCGGCCCGGACGTGATGGCGATGACGATCGAGACAGTGTACGGCCGCGCGGGCTTCGCGCCTCGCTGGGTGACGCCCGACGACATGCGCGGCCTCGGCCGCTCGATCGGCCTCGCGATCCTGCGCTACCACGGCCTCCCGGTGGCGACGTCGGCGACGGCGCGCACGCGCGCCGCGGTGGAGCGCGGCACCCTGCGCTATCCCGCGCTGTATCCGCCGGCGATGGAGCAGGAGATCAAGGGCAGCGCCTCGGGCCGATGACCGCAGCGCGGCAACGTCGCCAGCCAGGCGCTGCATCGAACCGCGGCGGCGCACCAGACGACGGGTCGCCATGCGTCGTTCGGTTGCCGTCGTGTCGGGAGCATCTCCGATCGAGCCCACAGGCTCAACCACATGGGAGCGTGCCAATCGGTCGACGGCGCCGTGACAGACGTTTGCAAGGCGCCGCTCGACGAGCGTGGCCTTGTGTTCGCGCCAGCTACCAGATCTTCACGCGCTGATCGGGCGCGAGGTAGAGCGCATCACCTGGCTTGGACTGGAAGGCGTCGTACCAGGGGTCGAGGTTGCGCACGACCGACACCCGGAACTCCGACGGGCTGTGCGGGTCGGTCACGAGCCGGTTCGCGAGCTCCTTGTCGCGGTATAGCCGGCGCCAGATCTGGGCGAACCCGACGAAGAACCGCTGGTCGCCGGTCATCCCGTCGAGCACGGGGGCCGGCTTGTCGCCGAGCGACAGCTTGTAGGCGTTGTAGGCGATGGTGAGGCCGGCAAGGTCGGCGATGTTCTCGCCGAGGGTGAGCTCGCCGTTCACGCACTGCGCGGGCTTGCCGTCGGCGGCCGGAACCGGGCAGTACGCGCCGTATTGCGCGACCAGCTTGGCGGTGGCGAGCTTGAACTTGTCGGCGTCGTCCTTGGTCCACCAGTTCTTGAGCGCGCCGCTGGCGTCGTACTGCGCGCCCTGATCGTCGAACCCGTGGCTGATCTCGTGGCCGATCCCGGTGCCGATCGCGCCGTAGTTGACCGCGTCGTCGGCGTTGGCATCGAAGAACGGCGGCTGCAGCACGGCGGCCGGGAACACGACCTCGTTGAGCACCGGGTTGTAGTACGCGTTCACGATCATCGGTGTGATGATCCACTCATCGCGATCGACCGGCTTGCCGAGCTTGGCGAGCTGGCGGTCGTACTCGAACGCCGCGGCGCGCTGCGCATTGCCGAGCGCATCGCCCGCCGTGATCGTGAGCGCCGAGTAGTCGCGCCACTTCTTGGGATAGCCGATCTTGGGATTGTAGGTCGCGAGCTTGGCCTTGGCCTTGGCCTTGGTCTCGGCGCTCATCCAGGTCAGCGCATCGAGCCGCTGACCCATCGCCGTCATCAGATTCTTGACCATGTGATCGGCGCGCGCCTTGGTCTCGGGCGTGAAGTACCTGGCGACGTAGATCTGGCCGACCGCCTCGCCCATCGTGCCGGAGATCTCGTCGACGGCGCGCTTCCAGCGAGCGCGGATCTCGGGCGTACCGGACACCGCCTTGCCGAACATCTCGAAGTGGGTGTCGACGAGCTTCTTCGGCAGATACGGCGCCGCGTCGGTCACCGCCTGCAGCGTCAGGTAGTCTCTCCACGCCGCGAGCGGCTGGCTCGTGATGAGCGCCGCGGTCCCGGCGATCGCGCTGGGCTGATTGACATTGATCGCGGGCTGGCCCTCGAGGCCGACCGCCTTGAGCCACGGCTTCCAGTCCACGCCCGGCGCGAGCTGCTGGAGCTCGGCGATCGTCATCTTGTTGTAGGTCTTCTGCGGATCGCGGTTCTGCACGCGGGTCCAGTGGGTCTGGGCGAGCTTGGCCTCGAGCGCATAGACCGCGGCGGCGCGCCGGGTGGCGTCGCTGGCGCCGATCAGCGTGAACATCTCCGCGATGTACTTCTGGTAGCTGTCGCGCAGCGCCGCGAACTGCGCGGCCTTGGCGTCGTACATGTCGCGATCGGGCAGGCCGAGCCCGCCCTGGGACAGCGTGGCGAGGTACTTGTCGGGCTCGCGGTCGTCCTGCCCGACGATCGTGAACAGCGGGCTATTGCCGCCGTGGCGCGAGCGCCGGGCGAGCTGCTGGACCACGCCGGCGGTGTCCTTGATCGAGGCGATCTCGTCGAGCGCTGGCTGGATCGGTGCGATGCCCTTGGCCTCGATCGCCGCCTCGTCCATGAACGTCTTGTAGTAGTCGCCGATGCGCTGGCCATCGCTACCGGCCGCACCGCTCGCCGCCTCGATGATCTGCCGGGTGCGCTCGTTGCTGAGGTCGGTCAGCACGCTGAACATGCCGTAGTTCGACTTGTCCGCCGGGATCTGGGTCGACGCGAGCCAGCGGCCGTTGGCGTACTGGAAGAAGCTCGTCCCCGGCGCGACCGACGTGTTCATGCCGGCGGTGTCGAAGCCCCACGCGCCGATCGCTGCCTTGGGCCGCGCGCTGGCCGCGGGGCCGGGGGCGACCTCGGGCGTCGTCGATGGTGGTGAGGCCGCGGGGCGACTCGAGGCGCAGCCGGCCAGCGTCGCGAGGATGACTGCGAACCGTCGTGATGTCACATGGAGCTCCGGGCTGGTGATTTGCTGGCGTACCAATTCACGCCCGGTTTGCAAAGCGACAACGTCGCCCGAACCGCACCCTTGTGTGCGGCGCGGCGTCCGAACCGCAAACCGCCGGCGGTATCGCGAGGCACCTTGCGTGCGGCGCCGCCGGCGGCATCCCGAGGCATCTGCCGGCGTGGCGATCGGCGCGATCGCGATTCGATCGCCTGGCGGCTACCAGATCTTCACGCGCTGGTCGGGCGCGAGGTAGAGCGCGTCGCTGGGCCTGGGCTGGAACGCGTCGTACCAGGCGTCGATGTTGCGGACGACCGAGACGCGGAACTCCGACGGGCTGTGCGGGTCGGTGACGAGTTTGTTCGCGAGATCCTCGTCGCGGTACAGCCGGCGCTTGATCTGGGCGAACCCGAGGAAGAACCGCTGATCACCGGTCACGCCGTCGAGCACCGGAGCTGGCTTGCCGCGGAGCGATAGCTTGTAGGCGTTGTACGCAATGGTGATGCCCGCGAGATCGGCGATGTTCTCGCCCAGCGTGAGCTCGCCATTGACGCACTGCGCTGGCTTGCCATCGGTGGCCGGCACCGGGCAGTACGCACCGTACTGCGCGACCAGCTTGCCGGTGGCGACCTTGAACTTGTCGGCGTCGTCCTTGGTCCACCAGTTCTTGAGCGCGCCGGTCTCGTCGTACTGCGCGCCCTGATCATCGAACCCGTGGCTGATCTCGTGGCCGATCGCGGTGCCGATCGCGCCGTAGTTGACCGCGTCGTCCGCGTTGGCGTCGAAGAACGGCGGCTGGAGCACCGCGGCCGGAAACACGATCTCGTTGAGTACCGGATTGTAATAGGCATTGACGATCATCGGCGTGAAGTCCCACTCGTCGCGATCGATCGGCTTGCCGAGCTTGGCGAGCTGGCGATTGTACTCGAACGCGGCAGCGCGCTGGGCATTGCCGAGCGCATCGCCCCGGGTGATCGTCAGTGCCGCGTAGTCGCGCCACTTGTTGGGAAAGCCGATCTTGGGCTTGTAGGTCGCGAGCTTGTGCTCGGCCTTGGCCTTGGTCTCGGCGCTCATCCAGGTCAGTGCGTCGAGCCGCTGGGCCATCGCTGCGAGGAGGTTCTCGACCAGCTGGTCGGCGCGCGCCTTGGTCTCGGGCGTGAAGTACTTGGCGACGTAGATCTGGCCGACCGCTTCGCCCATCGCTTCGGAGATCTCGTCAACGGCTCGCCTCCATCGCGCGCGGATCTCCGGGGTCCCGGACAGCGCCTTGCCGAACATCGCGAAGTGAGTGTCGACGAGCTTGTGGGACAGGTAAGGCGCCGCGTCGGTCAGCGCCCGCAACGTCAGGTAGTCTCTCCAGGCGGCGAGCGGCTGACTCCTGATCAGGCCGGCGGCCCCGGCGATCGCGCTCGGCTGGTTGACGTTGATCGCGGGCTGGCCCGCGAGGCCGACCGCCTCGAGCCACGGCTGCCACACGACGCCGGGCGCGAGCTTCTCGAGCTCGGCGATCGACAGCTTGTTGTAGGTCTTCTGTCGATCGCGGTTCTGGACCCGGGTCCAGTGGGTCTGGGCGAGCTTGGCTTCGAGCGCATAGACCGCGGCGGCGCGCCGGCCGGCGTCCTTGGCGCCGATCAGGGTGAACATGGCCGCGATGTAGTTCTGGTAAGCCTCGCGCAGCGGCGCGAACTGCGCGGCCTTGGCGTCGTACATGTCGCGATCGGGCAGGCCGAGGCCGCCCTGGGACAGCGTCGCGAGGCAGCGCTCCGGGTCCCGGTCGTCCTGGCCGACGATCGTGTTGAACGGGCTGTTGCCGCCCAGCCGTGATCGCCGGGCGAGCTCGCGGACCACCCCGGCGGTGTCCTTGATCGCGGCGATCGCGGCGAGCCACGGCTTCACCGGCGCGGTGTCCTTGGCCTCGATCGCCGCCTCGTCCATGAATGTCTTGTAGTAGTCGGCGATGCGCTGGCCGTCGCTGCCCGGCGGGCCGCTCGCCGCCTCGATGATCTGGCGCGTGCGCTCGTTGCTGAGGTCGGTGAGCATGCTGTTCATGCCGTAGTTCGACCTGTCCGGCGGGATCTGGGTCGCCACGAGCCAGCCTCCGTTGGCGTGGTGATAGAAGCTCGCGCCTGGCGCCACCGACGGATCCATGCCGGCGGTGTCGAGGCCCCACGCGCCGATCTGCGCCCTCGGCCGCGCGCCGGTCGCCGCCGGCGCCGTGCCCGCGACCACGGCGGAGCGCGGGCCGGCCTCGGGCGTCGGCGGCGGAGTGGCCGGGGGACGATTCGAGCCACATGCGGCCAGCGTCGCGAGGATGACAGCGGACCAGCGTGACGTCACATGGAGCTCCGAGCGGGTGATTCGCTGGCGTACCAATTCACGGCTGGTTTGTAACCCTGCAACGGCACCGGAAGCGCAACGAGACCGGAACCGGCACCCGGCACGCAACATTGCCCGAAGCGCTCCGTGCGCGACATCACCTGAAGCATGCCGTGCGCAAGAACCGCATCGCGCCCGAAACGCAAAACGCCGGCGGCGTCGCAGGACACCACCGGCGCGGGCGGCCGGATGGCGGCCGGATGGCGGCCGGATAGCGGCCCGATAGCGGCCCGATAGCGGCCCGATAGCGGCCGGATAGCGATCGCCGGCCGGCTACCAGATCTTCACGCGCTGGTCGGGCGCGAGGTAGAGCGCGTCGGTCGCCTTGGGCTTGAACGCGTCGTACCAGGGGTCGAGGTTGCGCACGACCGATGCACGGAACTCCGACGGGCTGTGGGGGTCGGTGACCAGCCGGTTCGCGAGCTCCTGGTCGCGGTACTTCCGGCGCCACACCTGGGCCCAGCCGAGGAAGAACCGCTGATCGCCGGTCGTCCCGTCGAGCACCGGGGCCGGCTTGCCGCCGAGCGACAGCTTGTAGGCGTTGTAGGCGATCGTGAGGCCGGCGAGATCGGCGATGTTCTCGCCGAGCGTGAGCTCGCCCTTGACGCACTGGGCGGGCTTGCCGTCGGCAGCCGGGACCGGGCAGTACGCGCTGTACTGCGCGACCAGCTTGGCGGTGCCGGTCTTGAACTTGTCGTTGTCGTCCTTGGTCCACCAGTTCTTGAGCGCGCCGGTCGCGTCGTACTGCGATCCCTGGTCGTCGAACCCGTGGCTGATCTCGTGACCGATCACGGCGCCGATGCCGCCGTAGTTGACCGCATCGTCGGCGTTGACGTCGAAGAACGGGGGCTGCAGGATCGCCGCGGGGAACACGATCTCGTTGAGCGTCGGGTTGTAATAGGCATTGACGGTCATCGGGGTCATGCCCCATTCGTTGCGATCGATGGGCTTGCCGAGCTTGGCGAGCTGGCGGTTGTACTCGAACATGGTGGCGCGGCTGGCGTTGCCGAGCGCGTCGCCGGCGGTGATCGTGAGCGCCGAGTAGTCGCGCCACTGCTTGGGATAGCCGATCTTGGGATTGTAGGTGGCGAGCTTGGCCTTCGCCTTGGCCTTGGTCTCGGGGCTCATCCAGGTCAAGCCGTCGAGCCGCTGGCCCATCGAGGTCAGGAGGTTCGTCACCAGCTGATCGGCGTGTGCCTTGGTCTCGGGCGTGAAGTACTTGGCGACGTAGATCTGGCCGACCGCCTCGCCGAGCTTGCGCGTGATGTCCTCGACGGCGCGTTTCCAGCGGTCTCTCTGCTGCGGCGTGCCGGTCAGCGTCTTGCCGTACATCTCGAAGTGCACATCGACAAACTTGCTCGGCAGGTACGGTGCCGCGTCGGTGATCGCGCGCAGCGTCAGGTAGTCTTTCCACGCCGCGAGCGGCTGGCTCTTGACCAGGAGGCTGGTGGCCGCGATCGCCGGGGGCTGGTTGACGTCGACCGCGGGTTGGCCCTCGAGGCCGACCGCCTTGAGCCACAGCTTCCAGTCGATGCCGGGCGCGAGCTTCTGGAGCTCGGCGATCGTCATCTTGTTGTAGGTCTTCTGCGAGTCGCGGTTCTGCACGCGGGTCCAGTGCGTCGCGGCGATCTTCTCCTCCAGCGCGTACACCGCGGCGGCGCGCTTGTCGGCGTCGTTGGCGCCGATCAGCGTGAACATCGCAGCCGCGTACTTCTGGTAGCCGTCGCGCAGCTTGGCGAACTGCTTGGCGTTGCCGTCGTACATGTCGCGATCGGGCAGACCGAGGCCGCCCTGCGAGATGCCCGGGATGTACTTCTCGGGCTCGCGCTCATCCTGGCCGACGCGGGTGCGGAACGGGCTATTGCCGAGCCGGCGCGAGCTCGCCGCGAACTGCAGGACGAGGCCGCTCACGTCCTTGATCTTGGCGATCTGGTCGAGCACCGGCTGGATCGGGGCGAGCCCCTTGGCCTCGATGCCCGCTTCGTCCATGAACGCCTTGTAGTAGTCGCCGATGCGCTGCTCGTCGGTGCTGGGCGCGCCGCTGGCGGCCTCGAGGATCTGCCGGGTGCGCTCGTCGCTGCGATCGGCCAGCGCGCCGAACATCCCGTAGTCGGCCTTGTCGGCGGGGATCTCCGTGGTCTTGGCCCACTGGCCATTGGCGTACTGGTAGAAGCTGGCACCCGGCGCGATCGATGGGTCCATGCCGGCGGCGTCGAAGCCCCAGGCGCCGATCTCGGGCTTGGGCTTCGCCGGGCTGGTCGCCGCGGCGCTCGATTCCGGGGCCGGCGCCGGGGCCGGCGCGACCGCGGTCTGCGACTCGGCTGGCGCGGTCGGCAGCTGCGGCGTGGCGGTGGGTTTGCTAGATCCGCATCCGACCAGCGTCGCGAGACTCATCGCGAACAGTCGTAGGTGTACGTTCGGCACGTTGGGCTCCAGGCTAGAGGTGCCGCTGGCGTACCAATTCACACACGCTTTGCAAAGCTGCAACCTCGGTGATCGCGCGGCTTCATCGTTGGACACGAAGCGCCGCCAGGTGCCGCCAAGCGCTCACGGCGCGATCAGCCGCTGCATCGTCTCGATCACCCGGCGAAGCCGCACGGGTTTATCGAGGAAGATGTTCGCGCCGGCCTCGAGTGCGGCGTCGCGCGCGGCCTCGCCACCCCCCGAGACCGCGATGATCGGTAGGTCGACCAGGCCGAGCTCCTGGCGCGCGAACACGATGACCTTGGAGCCGTCGACGATCGGCAGATAGACATCGATGATCGCCATGTCGAAGGCTTCGCCGCGCAACAGCTCGAGCGCGCAGTGGCCGTCCACGGCGGTGCGAAACGCGAACGACACGCTGCCTCCGAAGTCGCGCCGCGTCGAGCCGGCGAGGCCCTGCTGGATCAGCTCGGCGACGTGGTGGTTGTCCTCGACGACGAGCACGCGGAGCAGCCGCGCCATCGTCCTGGGATCGCGGCTCCGGATCCGGTCGACGGTCGCGGCGAGCGCGTTCCACCGCGGACCGGGCGCGAACTCGATCCCCGCGCCCGCATCGTCGGCAGCGTTGTCGCCGCGCGTCCACCGCACCGTGCCATCGATCGAGATCGGTTCAAGCAGGCCCGGAAAGCTCAACACCAGCTGGATCGGGGTGTCGATCGGGAGCGTGCGATTCGTGGTCACGAAGGTGCCGCCCGATGACAGGTTGTCGGTGAAGTCACCGACGAGGTCGTCGGCTCCCTCGTACTCCACGAACAGCGTGACGGGTTCCCGACTCGTGCGCCGCTGCTCCTCCCCGTTTGGCCCGTTTGGCATCTCCGGTCACAGAGGATCCCGCGGCGCTTGTCAGATCGCAAGCCGACGGTGGTCAACCGACCGGCACGCTCAGCGTAAAGGTCGTACCTCGACCGACCCGACTGGCGACGTGGATCTCGCCGCCGTGGTCGCGGATGATCTGCTGGGTCAGCGCGAGACCGAGACCATTGCCGCCCTGTTTCGTCGAAAAGAACGGATCGTAGAGCCGCGGCAGAACGTCGGTCGCGATCCCCACGCCGTTGTCCTCGACCGCGATCTCGACACGTTCCGGACCGCCGCGCGTGCGGAGGACGACATGTCCACCACCGTTGGCAGAGACAGCGTCAGCCGCGTTACGGACCAGATTGATCAAGCACTGCCGGATCTGATTGGCGTCGATGTATCCGGTCGGGTCCTCGGGGTCGAGCGCGGTCTCCAGCTCGACATGGCGCGTGGCGAAGTCGTTGCGGACGAAATCGACGAGCCCCTCGATGATCGCGTTGAGCGGTTCTTTGGCGAGCCGGGGCTTGCCGCCCCGCAGGCCGAGATACGCCTCGGTGACCTCGGTGAGCCGGTTCACTTCGGCGTGGATCGCGCGGCACAGCACACGCGCCTCGCTCGCGTTGTCGCCGAGCTCGTCTTCGAGCAGCTCGGTGTTGAGGCTGATCGACGACAGCGGGTTGCGGACCTCGTGCGCGATCTGCGCTGCCATCTTGCCCACCATCGCCAGGCGCGCCGCGCGCAGGTTCTCCGCCTCGCGCTCCTGCACCGCGCGGCCCATCGAGTTGAACTCGCGCGCGAGATCGGCGATCTCGGTCGGCCCGGTCTCGGACACCCGCTTGCCGTAGTCGCCGGCGGCGATCCGCCGGGCGCCCTCGCGCAACCGCCCCAGTGGACGCAGGGTCACCGCGACCCAGCCGGTGATGATGAGGCCGAGCAGCACGGCGGCGACCCCGAGGTAGATCGCGCGCATCAGGATCGTACGCTCGTTGTCGGCGAGCCAGTCCTTCGCGAGCATCGCCTGCCGCGTCCAGGTTTTTTGAACCTCGTCGACGCCGCGCGAGATCGGCTTCTCCGCGTCGCGCAGGCTCAGGAGCGCGTCGACCGCCGCCTTGTGGGGGGCATCGAGCGCGTCGTACGCCGCCTGGAACGCCGGGTCCGACTTGTTGAGCGGGATATGGACCGGCGGCGCGGCGAGCAGGGTCGCGTAGCTTGCCTCGAGGTTGGTGATCAGGGTGTTCAGGGCGCTCACGCGGGGGGCCGTGTTGCGCAGCCGGTGATCGACCAGCTCGGCCGCCTGGCCATCGGGGTTGACCAGCCCGCCGAGGTTGTCGACCGTCTTCTGGATCTCCGCGAGCGCTTGCTCACGCTTCTTGCGTAGCCGCGCGATGTTCCCCGTGACCTCGATCGCACGATTGGCGTCCGTGATGCCCTGGTCGAGGTAGGTCTTGAGGTCCTCCTGGCGGCGCGTGAGGTCGTTCGAGCTGATCGCGAGCGGAACGTATCCGCGGAGAATCAGTGACGCTTGATCCTCGACCTCGCGCAGGTTCACCACGATCGTCGCCACGAACGCCCCGAAGGTGATCGTCAGCGCGACAAAACCGAGGAGGATCCGGGCCGATAGCGTTCGCATGACCTACGTCACCACACGGTAGCGTGGGTGGTTCGACCAAGCCAGATCCGCGTATTCGAGCGACGAGATGTGTATACTCGTCCATCGAGGAGCCCGAGCCTATGACCCGAGTACTTTCCTCAGCTTGTATCGTGTTGTTGTCGCTGGTGCTCGGGGAAAGGGCGTGGGCGGGGGTGAAACCTCCGATCGCGATCCTCGGCCTCGAGGTCTACGACAACGGCAGCGGTATCGATCCTGACACGACCAAAGCAGCCAAGGAGCTCACCGCCGCGCTGCGCGATCGCGCGAAGGCGGGCACCGGACCCTACGTCCCGGTGCCGGGCGGCGAGAAGGAGCTGATCGACGAGAAGCTGCTCAATAACTGCGACTCCGAGGCCGCGGTCTGCATGGCGGCGATCGGCACCGAGCTGGGCGCCGAGGTCCTCATGTACGGCAAGATCGAGAAGTCAGCCCAGAACGGCCAGACCATCTACAAGGTCTCGATCAAGCTGCTGAACGTCAGTCGCAAACAGCTCGCGAACTCGACCGTCGAGACCCTCCCGCTCGCGGACTCGACGGGCGTTCGGGCGTCGACGCACGCCAAGGCGTGGTACGCCAAGCTCGCCGGCATCACGACCGGCGGCACGGTGATCGTCCGGGCCAACATCGATCGCGGCACCGTGATCATCGACGACGAGGCCAAGGGCAGCCTGGCGAGCGGGGCCGTCACGCTCAGCGGGATCTCCGAGGGCCGCCACGCGCTGGCGATCGAGGCCAAGGACTACCAGCGCTACGAGACCTCGATCACGGTCCGCACCGGCGAGACGCTGTCGCATACCGCCACCCTGGTGGAGCTGTCGAAGGTCGCGCCGCCGGCCAAGGATCCGATCAGCGTCGAGGGCACGGTGGCCAGCGGGCCCGGCTACAACGTGTGGAAGCCGATCTTCTACGGCGCCTCGGCGCTCGAGGCCGGCGTGATCGGGTTCACGATCTACGAGTGGCAGAAGGGCAACTCGGAGGGCAACAAGATCACCTCCGCGACGCGGTATGACGCCAGCAGCTGCGGCGGCCCGGGGCCGACCGACACCGCCGGGAACAAGTCAGCGTTCAAGAACGCGTGCGATGCGTACAAGCTGCAGAAGATCGGCTGGGCGGCGACCAGCGTCGTCGGCGTCGCCGTGATCGGCTCGTTCATCATGGCGTTCGTCCGCGACACCGGCGGCGGTAGCAGCACCGAGACCAAGTCGGCGAGCGCGGGGCACCGCAAGCGGCGCGAGCTCGCGATCACGCCGATCGTCTCGCCTGACGGCGGCGGCGCCACGCTGCGCTTCGACTGGTAGCCGCCGAAAGGCGCCGCCAACCCGGTGACGGCGGGCTACGCGTCGGCGGCCGCGGCGAGCGCCGGCGCCGCGAGCCTGGCGTGCGGCCGGACCCGGATCACGACCGACTTCGAGGTCGGCGTGCGCGAGCGATCCGCGATGCTGTCGAGCGGCACCAGCGGATTGGCCTCGGGGAAGTAGGTCGCAGCGCAGCGCCGCGGCAGGCTGAACGGCACCACGATGAACGACTCGGCCACGCGCTCGCCATCGATCCACTCGGAGATCAGGTCGACGATCTGGCGGTCGACCAGGCCAAGCTCGGCGATGTCTTCGGGGTTCATGAACACGACGCGGCGCTCGTTGCGGATGCCGCGATAGCGATCGTCGAGCCCGTAGATCGTCGTGTTGTACTGGTCGTGGCTGCGGACCGTCATCATCCGGAGCCGGCCGGGCGGCAGCGTCAGATCCGGCGGCGTCCCGATCGCGAACTTCGCGCGGCCGCCGATCGACGAGAACGTGCGCTCGCGGCCGACGTTGGGCAGCTGGAAGCCGCTGGGCGCGGCGACGCGCGTGTTGAAGTCCTTGAACTCCGGGATGACCCGCGCGATCAGGTCGCGGATCTTGCTGTAGTCGGCGATCAGCTCGTCCCACGGGACCACGTTGCCGAGCAACGCCTTGCCAAGCCCGGCGACGATCGCGGGCTCGCTGCGCAGCTCGGGGCTCGCCGGGGGCAGGACGCCCTGCGAGCGGTGGACCATGCTCATCGAATCCTCGACGGTCACGAACTGCGGACCGCCCGCCTGGATGTCGATCTCGGTGCGGCCGAGGCACGGCAGGATCAGCGCGCGCTTGCCGGGATGGAGGTGCGTGCGGTTGAGCTTGGTCGAAACGTTCACGGTCAGCGCGCAGCGCGCGAGCCCTTGCTTGACCCGCTCGGTGTCGGGCATCGCGGCGGCGAAGTTTCCGCCCAGCGCCATGAACACGCGGACCTCGCCGTTCTCGAGCGCGTGGGCGGTCTCGACCGCGTCATGGCCCGGCGTGCGAGGCGCCGAGAACTTGAACACGCTGCTCATCGCATCGAGGAACGCGGGGCGCGGCAGGTGGAAGATCCCCATCGTGCGGTCGCCCTGCACGTTGGAGTGTCCGCGAACCGGACACAGGCCGGCGCCCGGGCGGCCGACGTTGCCGCGCAGCAACATGAGGTTCACGACCTCCTGGATCGTCGGGACGGAGTTCTTGTGCTGCGTGAGGCCCATCGCCCAGCACGCGATCACGGCCTTGGCGTTGACGTAGAGATCCGCGATCTGGCGGATCGTCGCCTCGTCGACCCCGGAGCGCTCGACGATCGTGGTCCACGGCATCGCGAGCGCGTGGGCGCGGTACGCGAGGAAGCCGTCGGTGTGATCGCCGATGAACATCACGTCGAGGATCGAGCCGAGATCGGTGACGGTCGACACGTCCTCGGTCACCGGCTCGCCGTTGTGGCGCTGGCGGGCGAGGTCGCGCTCGATCACGGCCTTGCCGACGCCGAGGAAGAACGCCTGGTCGCCGCCGATCTGGATCTGGACGAAGTGCTTGGCGAGCGGGACGCCACCGCCGAGCAGATCGAGCGGCTTCTGCGGATGGCTGAACCGCGACAGCCCGACCTCGTGCAGCGGGTTGATCGCGACGATCGTCGCGCCGCGCTTCGCGGCTTCGCGCAGCGTGGTCAGCATGCGCGGATGATTGGTGCCCGGGTTCTGGCCGATCACGAGGATCAGATCGGCGTGGTCGAAGTCCGACAGCGAGACCGTGCCCTTGCCGATGCCGATCACCTCCGACAGCGCGACGCCGCTCGACTCGTGGCACATGTTCGAGCAGTCGGGGAAGTTGTTGGTGCCGTGCATCCGGCCGACGAGCTGGTAGAGGAACGCGGCCTCGTTGCTCGTCCGTCCCGAGGTGTAGAACACGCTCTCGTTCGGACCCGCGGCGCGCAGCTCGGTGGCCAGCAGATCGAACGCGGCGTCCCACGAGATCGGCTTGTAGTGCTCGCCGTCGAGGATCATCGGATGCGTGATCCGGCCGAGCTGGCCGAGCTCGAACTCCGACATCGCGCGCAGCTCGTCGAGCGAGAGCTTCGCGAAATCCGCCGGCGTCAGCCGCGCGGTCGTGGCTTCCTCGGCGATCGCCTTGGCGCCGTTCTCGCAAAACTCGAGCTTGGCGCGATGCTTCGCGTCGGGCTCGGGCCACGCGCAGCCGGGGCAATCGAATCCGTTGGGCTGGTTCATCGCGAGCAACGCCCGGCCACCGCGCAACAGACCCGAGTCGCGCCGCAGATGCTTGGTCGTGTTCCACATCGCGCCGAATCCACCGGCGGCTTGGGGCAGCTTGGTGATCTCCACGTCCGCGCGCATCACCTGCGTCAGCGCGGTTTCGCTGGTCGCGATCGTGGTCAGCGCAAGCGCGCTGGAAGGGAGCTGAACGAGCTGCGCTTCGGGGACCGGAAGCGTTGTCAGCCGGCGGTCAGCACGTGGCAGCTGGGTGTCTTCATTCTCGTCGGAAGTCACAGCTATTTCGTTACCATGCCCTCACATAGATCACAGGGTTGAAAAACCATTGCCTGCGATACGGTGCGTTCCTACGAAGTGCTGCGCTGTGTCGCAATGTCGGCGCAAATTTTCACTTGCCCAGGAAATCGTACAGGGCGTGTAAGTTTCGCGCTCCGTTGCTACGACGTGAGCACCTGCTGCACAGAGCGAGATGTACGAGCAGCGGTGCTGTTAGCCGACCGCATGCTCCGGGCCGGTTTTGCGAGTGTAATTCCTACGCGATCTCCCGCGCAGTCAACTCGAGATCGCGCCCAGTCAATCGGGAGATCCGGGAGCGCTCGGGCGCTCGCGGTGGCTACCGCTTCCGATTACGGCGCGACGATTTGGCAACCACCGGCATCTGGACACCGAGCTCGGCGATCTCGACTTTCCCGATCGCCGCGAGCTCACCGCGTCGGGTGATCGTGATCGTCGGATATTCGCCGCGCGACGCCTCGATCAACGCAGCGCCCTCGAGCGCGCGCAGCAGATCGAGCGCAGGTCGCTCGCGCCAGCCGCGCAGGCAGTTGCGTTCGGGCAGCTCCTCGAACCGAGCATCCTCGTCGCTGCCGACCGCGAGCTTGACGATCCGCATGCGCCCGAACCGGCCATTGAGCGCGCCGACGAGCGCCAGCAGCCCCCGGATCGCGGTGACCTCGCTCCCCGAGAGCGCCGTGGTCACCGACCGGCCGTGGGCGATCGCCTCGCAGGTATCGCAGGCGCCGCACTTGCGAGCGCGATCGTTCCAGTCCTGATCGCCGAAATACTCGAGGACGAACTGCCGCCGGCACTTGGGGTAGTACGCGTACTCGATCATCGTGCGCAGCTTGCTGCGTTCGACGTCCGCCCTGCGCGCCATCGATTCGACATCGAGCGGGGGATAGCTCCCCGGCTCCGGGCGGGTCGCGGCGAGCAGCTCGTCGTCGCGCCGCAGCATCCCGTGGCGCTCGAGGATCCGCAGCGCCGAGCTCAGCATCGCGCCCTTGATCTCGCCGGCGCTGCCCGACAGGTTGATCTTGAGCCGCGCCTCGAGCTCGTCGTCGTGCGCCGTGAGCTTGCCGAGATCGGGCCGATCGCGCAGCAGCTTCCAGATCCCGCGCAGCAGCTCCGCCGACGGATACGACGCGTCGATCAGGAACTCCTGGAGCTTGATGTCGCTGTGATTGAGCAGCAGCACGCAGCGCGTGGGCTTGCCATCGCGACCGCCGCGGCCGGCCTCCTGGTAGTACGCCTCGGGGCTGCGCGGGATGTCGGCGTGAACCACCAGCCGGATGTCCGACTTGTCGACCCCCATCCCGAACGCGTTGGTCGCGACGATCACGTCGAGCTGGCCCGACATGAACACGTCCTGCGCGCGCTCTCGCACCGTGCCGTCGAGGCCGGCGTGATAGACCCGCGTGCGCATCCCGGCGGCCTTGAGCGCGGCGGCGTACTTCTCGGCGTTCTTGCGGGTCGCCGCGTAGACCAGCGCGACGCCGCCGTCGCGGGTCCGGACCAGCTCGACCAGCTTGTCGGGCTTGTCGTCACCGCCGCCGACGCGGTCGACCGCGTAGTGCAGGTTGGGGCGGTCGAACCCCCGCACGTAGAGCTGCGGCGACGTCAGGCCGAGCTGGTGCGCGATGTCGCGGCGGACCTCGGGAGTGGCCGTTGCGGTGAACGCCGCGATGCGAGGCGCGCCGAGCTGCTTCACCACCTCGCCGATCCGCCGGTAGTCGGGCCGAAAGTCGTGGCCCCATTCCGAGATGCAGTGGGCTTCGTCGATCGCCACGAGCGCGAGCCGGCTCCCCATCGCCCGCAACGCGTCGAGGAACCGCGGGCTGCGAAACCGCTCGGGAGCGACGTAGATCAGCGTGAACATCCCCGCGCGGATGCCATCGAGGACCTCGCGCTGCTCGTCCGCGCCGGCGGCTGAGGTCAACGCCACCGCGGGTACGCCGCGCGCGCGCAACACGTCGACCTGATCTTTCATCAGCGCGATCAGCGGTGAGATCACCAGCGTGACGCCGCCGCGCTCGGCCATCACGATCGCGGGCAGCTGGTAGCACAGCGACTTGCCGGCGCCGGTCGGCATCACCGCGATGACGGGACGGCCCGCCAGGATGTCGCTGATCACCTCGGCCTGGCCGGGGCGGAGCGACGTGTGCCCGAACAGCGCCAGCGCCCGCAGCAGCACGTCGGACGTGCCGTCTTGCTCCTGCTTGCTGGTCGCGGTTCCCAACACGGCGGCACCCTAGCAGAGCGGTCCGACATCGGGAAATGTTTGAGATCATGTCCGAAATTCGGACACGGGCCGCCAGGGGCCCGGCCCTGGCGCGGCGGGTCACGTACGCTATCGCACGTGGCGCAGCGGGGGCGCTAATTCAAGCCGCTCTGTAATTTCGGTTACACGGCAGATTGTATGGGGACGCTTCCGGTTGCGTTCGTGTCCAAGAAAACGTTCAATTTGGCCATGCGGGGCGACCGCTCATCGGTGGTCCGGCCAGCGGAGCTCTCGGGGGGAAAGGTCACAGACCGGCCCTGGGGAGTCACGCTCGCCGCCTTGGGTGGCAGCGCCCAGACCGGTCAGCTCACCGTTCGCGCCACCGACGACAAGATCTACCGGATCGCGTTCAGCCACGGGGTCGTGGTGGGTGCGACGTCGCCGATGGCCGTGGATTCGGTGGCGCGCATCGCGCTGACCTGTCACCTCGTCACCTCGTCGCAGGTCAACGATATCGCCCGGCGCGTCAACCTGGCGCCCGATCGGGACGAGATCTCGATCGTCGCCGAGGCTGCGAAGCTGCTGCCCGAGCAGATCGATCGGCTGCGCAAGCGGGTCATCGCGCAGCGCGCGGCGCGGACGTTCTCGATCGATGCCGGCACGCTGGTGTTCGACGACCGGATCACGATCCCGGTCACGCTGGAGAGCGAGATCGATATCCGCGGCGTCATCTACTACGGCGCGCGGCTGAACCTGTCCGAGCAGCGGCTGACCGACGACCTCCGGGTGTTCGGCTCGAAGTTCATCATGAAGGCCGAAGCGCACCCGACGCTGGCGCGCTTCGAGTTCACCACGGTCGAATATCCGATCGTCGAGGCGCTCGACCGCGGGACCAGCCTGCCCGAGATCGAGGCGACGCATCGCGAGATCGATCCCCGCACCGCGCGTGCCGTGATCTACGCGCTGGCGTCGTGTGACGCGATCGCCCGCCTCGAGCCCGATCCGATCGAGATCGCCGCGCGGCCCGCGTCCGGTCCGCACGAGCCGACGGTGTCGCGGACGCCGACCCTGCGCGATGCGACGATGACGCTGCCGGCGACCGCGCGCGAGCCGACGGTGTCGCGGGTGCCGACCCCGCCGCGCGCGCCGATGATGACGCGGGTGCCGACCCCGCGCGAACCGACCGTATCGCGCACGCTGACCCCGCGTGAGCCGAGCGTGTCGCGGGTCCCGACGCCGCGCGAGCCGACGGTGTCGCGGACGCCGACCGCACCGCGGGTGTCGCGCGTCGTCACCGAGTCGTTCTCCGACGTCCGGACCACCACGGTCCGGCCCAACGCGCTCGCCGCCCGCCAGGTCAAGGCGCTGATCGTCGCGCGCTGCGCCCTGCTCGATCGCGGCGCCGATCACTTCGCGATCCTCGGCCTCGACGTCGGCGCGCCGATCGAAGCCGTGCGCGGCGCCTACCTCGAGCTGGCGCGCTACCTGCGGCCCGACAAGCTCGTGCTGCTCGGGATCACCGACGAGGCGCTCGACGCCCAGCGGCTGTTCGCGCAAGTCGGCATCGCGTTCACCACGCTCACCGATGCGGCGCGCCGCGACGACTACCTCGCGACGCTGCAGGCTGCGGTGCCGATCCCCGCGCAGCAGACCCAGCCCAACGTCGTCGACGAGCGAAGCGAGTCGGGGGGGAGGGGCCCTACCGGCTCCGCCAATCGGGAGGGGGCCCGCCCCCCATTGATCGATCGCAAGGCCCTGGCCGCCGAGGCCTACCAGCGCGGCCAGCAGGCGCTGCGCGCCGATCAACCGGACCAGGCGGTGGTCGAGCTGACCCGCGCCGTCGAGCTCGAGCCCCAGGAAGTCGACTTCGGCGCCACGCTGGGCTGGGCGACGTTCTGCGCCGCGACGGACAAAGCCCGCGTCGCTGCCGAGACCCGCCGGGTCCTCGAGCGCGCGATCCACCGGTCGTCGAAGCCCGCCCTCGCGCGGTTCTACCTCGGCCGCGTCGAGCGCATGCTCGGCCGCGACCAGCTCGCGCTGCATCACTTCCGCGAGGTCATCGAGCTGGTCCCCAACCACGCCGAGGCGGCGAGCGAGATCCGCGTCCTCGAGTCGCGCATCGCGCATGGCACCAAGCCGCCGCGGATGCGATAGCCCCGCGCTGCCTGCTGGTTACTGGCGCTGCAGGAGCAGCGAGCCGAGCGAGTAACCGGCACCGAACGACGCCATCACGCCGTAGCCGCCGGCAGGGACATCGTCGTTGTGCTTCGAGAACGCGATCAGCGAGCCTGCCGAGGCGGTGTTGCCGTACTCATCGAGAATGATCGGCGCCTCCTCGCGCGATGCCTCGCGGCCCAGGATCCGGGTCGCGATCAGCTCGTTCATGCTCCGGTTGGCCTGATGGAGCCAGTAGCGCGCGATCTGCGTGGTCGCGAGATCGTGATCCGCGACGTGGTCGGTGATGAACTTGGCCGCCAGCGGCACGACGTCCTTGAACACGCGGCGGCCTTGCTGGTGGAACAGCTTGTCGGTGTTGTGCTCGGTGCTCGGGTCGCAGCGATCGAGGTAGCCGCGGTTGTTGCGGATGTTGTTCGACCACTTCGACATCATCCGGGTCGACAGGATCTCCCACGACCCCGGCTTGGCGCGCTCGGTCGGCTCGACGATCAGGGCCACCGAGGCGTCGCCGAAGATGAAGTGGCTGTCGCGCTCGCGCCAGTTCATGTGTCCGGTGGTGAGCTCGGGGGCGACGACGAGGGCGCACTGGGCCTCGCCGAGCCGCACGGCCTGCGAGGCGAGCTGGGTGGCCGAGGTGGCGGCCGAGCAGCCGAGCGAGATGTCAAAGCCGTAGCCGTGGGCCCCGAGCGCGTTCTGGACCTCGATCGCGATCGCCGGATACATCCGCTGCAGGTTCGAGCAGCCGAGCACGACCAGATCGACCTCTTCGGGGGCGCGGCCGGCGACCTCGAGCGCGAGCCGCGCGGCGTTGACCGCGTACTCGGCCTGGATGCTGATCTGGCTCTCCGGCCGATCGGGGATGTTCGGGCACATCCGGTCGGGATCGAGCAGACCGGTCTTGTCCTCGACGTAGCGCTTGACGATTCCGGACGCCTTGACGACCCACTCCGGAGTCGATTCCTTGATCAGCGGGACCTTGCCGGCGGCGATCAGGTCGGCGTTTCGGGCGTTCTCGCGCCGGGCGAACTCGTTGAAGGTCGCGCACAGCTCGGGGTTCTCGAGGACCGTCTCGGGATGCCACACCGCGTGCCCGGTGATCGAGGTCTTGGTGGTGATGCGCGAGGCCATGACGCACCTTACCCAACGGTGGTCCGCGCGGGAATCTCATCGTCGACTATTGCCTCGCTATCGCGCCGGCCTCGACCGTGGTCGTCTGGGCATCGTCCGGGCATCGTCCGGGCATCGTCTGGACGATGATCTTCAAGGTTTTTTCGTGACTTCGGCCTGGACCTCGGCCAGCGCGCTGCGCAGGAACGGCGACTGCGGATCGCTGGCGATCGCCATCTTCAACTGGAGCACGGCGTTGACGAGCTCGCCGCGCCGCAGGCACAGCTCGGCCTTGCGGTAGTAGATCAGCGCCTTGGGCGTCATCGCCTGGGCGGGGTTGATCGGTTCGGCGTCGGGCAGCGGCACGGCCTTGTTCGGCGATCGTGACGTCGGGATGACCGCGGTCTGCGGGATCGTCGTCGGTTCGGCGCGCAGGATCGGGATCATCTTCGTCGTCGTGCGGTTCTGGACGCGGATCTCCTGGTACGCGGCGGCGGCGCGCGAGTACGCCTGGGTGACCAGCTCCAGCTCGTCGGGCGACAGCGTCGTGCGGTGCAGATCCGGATGCGCCAGGCGCGCGATCTTGTGAAACGCCTGCTGCGCGACGTCCAGCGCGCAGCCGGACGGGACCTCGAGGATCTGGTACGCGGGTGCGGTCTTACGGGCGAGCACGCGCTGCGCCCACAAGAGGACGTCGGTGCGGGCACTCATGGCTCGTCGACCGGGGCACCGATCACCTGGAGATGAGCTTCCTGGTCTTTCCCCGAGATCTGGTCGCTCGCGCGGACATGCAGGATGCCATCGGCGTCGATCCGGAACTGGACCTCGATCTTGAGGTCACCGCGCGGCCGCGGCGACAGGCCGTCGAGCAGCAAGGTGCCGAGCGGCTCGTTCTCGGTGTAGCGGCGCGCCTCGCCGCGGCAGCAGTCGATCTCGACGCGGGTCTGGTTGTCGCGCGAGGTCGTGAAGATCCGCGTCCGCTCGATCGGGATCGGTGAGTTCTTTTCGAGCAGTCGCTCGGTGAAGCCGCCGGCGGTGTGGATCGCCAGCGTCGCCGGGTTGACGTCGAGCAGCACCGGCCGCTTCGCGGCCGCCTCGGGCAGCACCAGCGCGCCGCTCGACAGCGGCGAGTGGCCCACCGTCGCGACCGCGTCGCGCGCACCCATGCCGGTGCCGGCCGACAGCGTGCCGGTCAGGCTGCCGGCCTGGATCGCGGCGCCTTGCGCGACGACCTCATCGGGGTTGATCGAGATATTGGGCTGGCGGTCGAACAGATCGGCCAGCCGAGCGCGCACCATCGGGATCCGCGTCGAGCCGCCGACGCAAAGCACCTCGGAGACCCGCCGCGGATCGATGTTGGCGGACGCGAGCACCTGGTGCGTCACGTCCATCGTGCGCTGCACGTAGCCGCTGATCATGCCCTCGAAGTGGTTACGGGTCAGCGAGAACGCCAGCTTGCCAACTCCACCACCGGGTAGGTCGAGACCCTCGATCTCACCCTCGGCGGCGTCGTTGTCCGACAGGTGCATCTTGATCGCCTCGGCGCCCATCATCAGCTTCATCATCAGCGCCGGATGAGGGCGTGGATCGAACCGCAGCGTGCGGTGGCACTCGGCGGCGAGATCCTCGGCGAGCGCGCGATCGAGATCGTCGCCGCCCAGGAAGAAGTCGCCCTCGGAGGCGAGCACTTCGAACACCTCGCCGTTGATCTGCAGGATCGAGACGTCGAACGTGCCGCCGCCGAAGTCGAACACGGCGATCACCTGGTTGCGCTCATGGCCGAAGCCGTACGCCAGCGCGGCGGCGGTCGGCTCGTTGATCAGCCGGAGCACATCCAGTCCGGCGAGCCGGCCGGCTTCCTTCGTGGACTGCCGCTGGCCGTCGGTAAAATTCGCAGGCACGGTGATCACCGCGTCCTTGACCTGGCGGCCGAGCTGTCGCTCTGCGGCGCGCTTGAGGTGCAGCAGCACGTGCGACGAGATCTCAGGCATCGTCATGCGGCGATCGCGGACGACGACGATCGGCTGGTGATTTGCTCCTTCAGCGACGTTGTAATGCACGCCGGTCAGCGCGAGCTGCACCAGCGGCGCCCGCATGTTCTGGCCGATGAACCGCTTTGCGGAGTGAATCACATGGTGTGGCTCGCTCAGCCGGTAGCGTTTCGCGTCCGTGCCGGAGACGACCCCACCGGTCTCGGGAAACGCTACGACCGATGGATGCACCCGCTCGCCGCGCGAGCCAAGGATCAGCTCGACCCCGGTCGGCGTCGCGATCGCGGCGACCGAGTTCGTTGTGCCTAGGTCGATGCCGAGAGCGACTGCCACTCCACCCTAGTGTTACGCACAGATGGACGATCCTGTCGAGTAAAGTGACCGCCCGGGAGTGGTGCAGGGGAAGCAACCGATGCGGGCGCGATCAGCCGGAAGGTGCGAGCTGGAACGACATCGCGCCGAGCCGACGTTGTCGGTCCGGCCGGCGCTCCTACGCGGCGCTGAGGGCCATTCGCGATGCTTTCCGATGAGGCCTCACCCCGGACACCTCGTGCCTCTCGACCGGTGGGCGTGGGAGCTGGGCGTTGTGCGGACCCGACGTCGTCTCGACGGCCCAGGTTCGCTGCGGCGCAGCAGGCGGGATTGCGCCGTCCAGCAGACGGTGAAATGCGGCGCTCGCGCGTGCCAGCCATTCCGGCAACGTGCCGACCCCGGAGGGCAGGGTACAGGTTTCGGCGATGGCGACGTACTGCGCGGTCGACTTGGGCTCGACATCGGTGGTCGCCAGCTCGCGATCGACGCGTGCTCGTGTCATCGCGTCGGTGCCCGCGACCCCGCGCATGCAGAGGATCCATCCTTCGAGCTTGGGTTTCGCGATGCCTCCGACGATCGTGATCTCGTAGCGATACTCGTCAGCGAAGGCGTAGCTGGAGATCGTGTGCAGGACGCGGAGGATCTCTTGTTCGCGAGCCGCGTCATCATCGCCATCGCGGACGAACACGAGCATCCCGCACGCATCCTCGTACGCGTGAAGCACGAGGCCGAGGACGTTGTGGGCGTCGGCATGATCCGCGCGTGTCGCGGCGCCAGCCCGGTACTTGCGGATCGACTGCCACGACCGAGCGCCGGCGACGTGCCACCCGCTCGATCGGACCCTACGAAGCAACGTCTCGACCACGCCGGGCTGGTCACCCATGGGGCGCTGCCTGCGGGAACCGATGTCGTTGTTGCCTTCGCCGCCCAGGAACACCTTCAGCATCGTGGATCAGCCGGTGGATTGGTTCGCCGCGGGATCGGCGACGAGCGCAGCTTCGTCGACGCCGTCGGCGAAGCTGAGCCACAGCTCGCCGAGCGCGTAGACATGTTTTCGCTGCTGGAAGTGAGTCGTGCGGTCCATGCGGGTCGCGCGGGTTCCGGCCTGCGAATCGCGCGTCAAGATCGTGACTTCTTCCGGCTGCAGCTCGTTGATCACCAGGGGGCTGTGGGTCGCGAGGATCACCTGCGTGTGGGTCGACACCTCGCGGAGCACCTTCATGACCTCGGCGATCCGCGACGGGTGCAGGCCGTTCTCGGGTTCCTCGATCAACAGGATCGCCGTCGGGTCGAGGTACGGCAACACGGCAAACGCCAGCCAGTAGAGCAGGCCCTCGCTCATCCCGCCGGCGGGAACCTTGGTGCCATCGTTCAGGATGACACCGAGCGATTTCTTGGAGTCTTGTGACGTCGGAAGCCAGATGTCTTTGACGGTCGGAAAGTGATGCTGGACGCCGGCTTCGATCTTCGTGAACGCACGACGGTCACGAGACAGGATCGCCTCGTAAATTGCCGGCAGGCCGTCGCCGCGCTCTCCGACGGAGAGTGGGCGACCCTCTGGAATCAGCTCGCACGGGCATCTGATCGCGTCAGGGTCCCAGCGGACCAGGCTTGCGCCCCGCACTGGTGCAGCGATCTCGCCCTGAAACGGCTCGAGCAGGCCCTGATTTTCCTCCGGTGGCCGGTGGTCAGAAGTCCTGATCCACCACCCGTGTTCGTTTCGAACACAAGCGACGTTCACGGCTGCCCAGCTTGCCTCGATCTTGGTCCCTGCAACTCCGCGCGGATCAATGCTCCCATCATGAGCTAGCTGATATTCGCCCCGTCGAACAAGGTCCCCCACTGTGCGCAGCGCGCTCAGGACGGTGCTCTTCCCGCTATCATTCGGCCCGATCAGCGCGTGCAGGCGCGTGAGCTCGAGCCGCGTGTCGCGGACGCATCCGAAATTCTCGATGCGGACCGTCTCGACGAAGTCACCACGGCTCACGCCATCATCGTCCCGCACCCCGGCGATCTCGTCAATTCGGCGCCGGCACGACCAGCGGCACGGCTCGATCAGCGCGGCCGTTCACGTCGGATTCTGCCCGGTCAGCTGCTTGGCGATGATGCGGCGCTGGATCTGCCCCGTGCCCTCGAAGATGTCGTAGATCTTGGCGTCGCGGTACCACTTCTCGACGGGGTGGCCCGGTTCGAGCGCTTCTTCGCCGAGCAGCACCATCGCGCGGTGGGTGACGTTCTGTACCGTGCGCGCGGCGTGGGCCTTGCCGGCGGACGCCTCGGCGACGTTGTCGAGCTGGTAATCGGCCATCCAGGCCGCGCGGTGGACGAGCAGCCGCGAGGCCTCGATCTCCATGTGCATATCGGCCAGCTCGAACATGATGTGCTGATGGCTCGCCATCGGCGTGCCGTGGAGCGTGCCGCCGCGGACGCGGTCGAGCAGGAATTCGTAGGCGGCGCGCGCGATGCCGACGGCTTGCGCGCCGATCGATGGCCGCGTGGCGTCGAGCATCTTCTTGGTATCGGAAAGGCCGCCACTCGATCCACCGGTCTGGGCGCCCGCCGGCGTGCCGAGCATCATGTCCTTGTGGACGCGGACGTCTTCGAAGTGGACCTGGGCGGTCTCCGACGCGCGGATGCCGAGCTTGGTCTCCTTCTTGCCCGGGAGCAGGCCGGGGGTGTCGCGGCCGACGAGAAAGCCGCGCACACCGGCGCGACCTGCGGCCGGCTCGGTCTGCGCCCATACGACGTAGGCCGAGGCGGACTGCCCGTTGGTGATCCACTGCTTGCTGCCCCGGATGATCCAGTGGTTGCCGTCGGGGCGCGCGGTGGTCTTGAGGCCCGAGATATCGGAGCCGGTGGCGGGCTCCGAGAGCGCCATCGCGGCGATCTTGACGTGGCCGTTGGCGTCGTTGCCGGTCAGGAGCTTGCGGAACTCGTCCTTCTGCTCCGGGGTTCCCATGCGCGCGATCGGCGAGGCCGCGAGGCCCGAGCCGTTGAGCGCGAGCGCGATGCCGGCGCAGCCCCAGGACAGCTCCTCCGACACGGTGACCCCCAGGCGAGCGAAGCTCCGGGGCTTCTTCGGATCGGCATCATCGTCGGTCCCGGTCAGCTTCTTGCGGCCATCGAGCACGGCGGTCTGGCTCATGCCCACGCCCTGGGCGGCCTTCATCAGGTCCCAGGGCATCGACTCTTCTTGATCGTGCTTGATCGCGACGGGCCGCATCAGCTGCTTGGCGAACGCGCCGAGCATCTGGCGAATGTTCTGGAGCGAGGGGTTGTCGTGGAACAGATCCATGGTGCGTCTCCTGTGTCGTGGGCGCGGTCGCGCTAGCGGGCGTTGGCTGCGAGCACGCGGCCGAGCCGCTCGTCGCCGTACAGCGCCTCGAAGGCACGCGCGTCGCGCATCAGCTTCTCGACGGGGAAGTCGTTGACGAACCCGTAGCCGCCGAAGATCTGGACGGCATCGATCGTCGCGCGCGCGACGACGTCACCCGCCTGGACCCGGGCGCGGCTCGCGGCATCGGCGGCGTTCGGGGCGCGGGTGTCGATCGCCCAGGCCGCGTAGAGGGCCATCAGCTTGGCCGCCGAGGCGCCGGTGATCGCGTCGTCGCGAAGCCGGATCAGTGATTCGAACCTGCCGATCGGCTGGCCGAACTGCACGCGCTCGGCGGCGTAGGTCTCGGCGTGCTCCATCGCGCTGGTGGCGACCCCGGCCGCGCGGGCCGCCAGCGAGGTCCGGACCCATGACAGCACCTCGGCGTTGGCGGCGCGGGCCTCGGCGCCGCGCGCGAGCACAAAGTCGGCCGGGACGCGCACGCCATCGAGGGTCGCGGTCGCCCACCGCGCGGCGCGCCAGCCCGACGGCGTGATCGGCTGGCGCTGGAGGCCGGCGGTGGCGAGCAGGAACAGCGCTTCGGGCGCCGCGACCAGCACGTGGCTCGCCACGGCGAGCGCGGGAATCGGTCCGAGCTTGCCCGTGACCCGGAGCTCGCTGGTGCCCTCGAGCTCGAGCGTGCCGAGGCTGTCGTGCGCGAACGTCGCGAGGCCACCGCTGCCGAGCGAGGCGAACAGGGCCTGCTTGGCGCCGGCGGTCCCCCACGCTGCCACCGCGAGCGCGGGCTCGACGTTGGTCTCGAGCAGCGCGGCCAGCGCGGCGCAGCCGCGGCCCAGCTCGAAGCCGCGTAGCGCCCGCGTGGTGTGCGAGTACGCACCGTCGAGCGCGCCGTCGTTGGCGGTGGGCACCGCATCGACGAAGAACCCCAGTTCGCCGCCGGCGGTGTGCAAGCGGTCCGGCGGAGCACCGGCTCGGTCGGCGTCGGCGGCCCATCCGCGCAGGTCGCGATCGGCGAACCGCCGGATCGTCTGCACGATCATCTCCTGCTCATCGTCGAGCGCAAAATCCATGACCGCCGGTGTACCGCGCCGCCGTGGCGCCGTCACCAGGTTCGTCCGATTGTTCACAATCGGTCGCGGGCCAACAGCGCGCTGGCTGTCACGAATTTCCAATCATGTTCGCCGACGCGCGCAGGTTTGTGGCGGAGTGGACGGATCGTTTCGTGGCACCGCGGGTGCCGACCTCGGCGGGGCCGACGCTGCGACGTGAGACTGGCAAGGTTCACGCCGACGAACAGGCGCTGTTGCTTCGAGCGGTGGGTCGGGCAGGATCGTCTGGATGCTGCTCGATGAGCTGGGCGTGGAGAGTGCACTGCCAGCACCATTGACCGTGGCGCGCGGGACCCTGCTGTTCGGCGATGTCCACGGCACGTGCGAGCTGCCGAGGTTCATCGGCGACGTGGTGACCGCGCTGGTCGCCGACGAGCCGGTCGTGCTGGCGCTCGAGCTACGCGCCGATCAAGCGCCGTCGATCCCGGCGTTCCTCGCGAGCGCCGGCGGCGATGCTGCGCGCGCGGCGATGCTGCGCGACCCCTGGTGGCAAGGACCGTGGTTCGACGGCCGCAACAGCGTGGCCACGCTGGAGCTACTCGAGACCGCGCGCCGGTTGATCGCCGCGGGGGCACCGCTGGAAGTGTTGTGCTTCGACGCGCCGCGCCCGCCCAGCTACGAGATCGAGCCAGCGTTGCGCGAGGAGACCATGGCGCGCACTGTGATCGCGTACCGCGCCGCGCGGCCCGACGCGATCTTCGTGGTGTTCGCGGGCAACCTCCACACGCGGCGCGCCGAGTGGGAGGGCATGCCGGGGTTCGCATGGATGGCGATGCGCATGGCCCGGGCAGGGCTGGCGTTCATCACGCTCGATGCGCGGTTCCGGACCGGCACGGCGTGGGAGAGCGGCATCGATCCGGCCAACGGTGGCATCGTGACCGCGATCGGGGTCGACGGAGCACCGGGCATCTACCTGGTGTCCGATAGCGGCCACGACGGCTGCTACGATGTCGGGCCGATCACGGCGTCGCCACCGGCGGTGCAACGCATGCCACGGTAGCGCTGGCGACCCGGCGCGGCGCTACCGCAATCTCGTCAACGCTGGGCTTCCTCTAGTCATGCATGGTCATGCATAGCGCGAGCTGTAGTTACTCAGTTGCTCATCTTGATGTTTACGACTCTCAGATACCGGCATTCGTACCTCACAAGCTACCAAGCGGCCTGCTGGCGAACCACGGACCTCGGGAGATCCACGGGTGGCCTATGGACGGTAGCGCTCAGCCGTGGCTGGATCGTCTGATTCCTAGGTTCATCGCACCAACCAGCGTCCCACCGCCCACAGCCCAGATGCCCGCATCGGGCTCCTTTTGCTGAATATTTTTTTGGATGTTTTTTGATACTGATCATCTGGGAGCGGATAGCACAGAGGACCTTCGACGAAAGACAACCCCAGCCATCGCCCGAGGCGTGCGCAGTTCCCGTAGGCACTCCGGGCAGACTCATAGTGCAGCATCCGACACAGAATGCATCAGACACAGAACTCTATCGATCTCCGAACCACGGCGGTGCGCGCTTCCTGCACTTTGTCCTGGGCGGTCCTGGGCGGTCCTGGGCGGTCCTGGGCGGTCCTGGGCGGTCCTGGGCGGTCCTGGGCGGTCCTGGGCGGTCCTGGGCGGCGGCGTGCGGCTATGGCGCGAGCGTCGCCTCGGTCCCCACATGGGGCCGCGCCGGCCGCGCCTGCCCCACGGCCGCGCACCGAGCACTATAGATCTCCGAATTCCAAATATCAAAAATCAGTAAAGGAGCGTAGGCGCGGGCATCTGGACTGTGGGCGGTGGGCCACCGATGGTGAGCTGAACCTCGGAATCCGCTGATCCGGCTGCGGCTGAGCGCTACCCGTCCACAGGCCACCCGTAGATCTCCCGAGGTCCCGTCGCGATCGATAGGTCGCCGTAGTCGTCGTCTCGCTCTGGATCAACACCTCGCCTCTACAGCCTGACGGCGTCAGCCATGCGCGACCGGCGACTTGTCCTCCGCAGTCGGCTTCGATTCGCGTCGCGGTCAGGCACCGCCGGCCGCCGCGCACTGCCGAAGCGCCTCGCGGATCAGGTGCTCGAGCGTCGTCTCGATCCCGACGCGGGCGCGCGCCCGCTCCACGGCGGTGCGGGCCTCCTGCGCCCTGTACCCCGCGGTCGTCAACGCTTCACGGGCCTCGCGGTCGAGCGTCGTGGCGGCTTCCACGTGGGGCCGCGCCCGCTTCACGGCGGTGCGCGCTTCCTGCGCCTGGTCCGCTGCGGCCGTCGGGGCGTCATTCGTCTCACGACCGACCATCGTGGCGGCTTCCACGTGGGGCCGCGCCCGCTTCACAGCGGTGCGCGCCTCCTGCGCCTGGTCCTCTTCGGCCGTCGGGGCGTCATGCGCCTCACGGTCGACCGTCGTCGCGGCTTCCACGTGGGGCCGCGCCCGCTTCACCGCGGTGCGCGCGTCGTGCGCTTGGTCCCCTGCGGCCATCGGGGCGTCATTCGTCTCACGACCGACCATCGTCGCGGCTTCCACGTGGGGCCGCGCTCGCTCCACGGCGGTGCGCGCTTCCTGCAACTGGCCTCCTGCGGCCAGCGGGGTGTCATGCGCCTCACGGTCGACCATCGTCTCGGCTTCCACGTGGGGCCGCACCCGCTCCACGGCGGTCCGCGCTTCCTGCGCCTGGTCCCCTACGACCGTCGGGGCGTCATGCGCCTCACGGTCGCCGGCGCCGGCACCTCGCACCTCGACATGACCGGCCGGCGGCTCGCGCCACGAAAACTCGAGGGCGTCAGGTGCCTTGCCGCGGATGGTCAGCGCCCCCTGGTGGAGCTGCTGATGGTGGCCTGAGCACGTAGTAGTGACATTCCATATCTCATGGCGCCCGCCATCGCGCTGATACTCTATATGATGAAGATCAAGATTCCGTGCCGAACGACAACCTGGTACGGTGCAGCGATGGTGATCGCGCGCAAGCACCTGGCGCCGGAGCCGTGGCGTGACGGTCGCAGTGACCCGCGCCGGTTGGTTGTCCTCGAGCGACCCGATCAACTCGGCATCACAACTCGCACGCTCGACGACCTCGGGGCCGACCTCGATCTCGCGCCCGGCGCCGTTCTGCCAGCCGCGATTGCATGACTCGCACACCGTGATCGCGATCTGATACGCAGGCCGCTCCGACGAGCCGTCACCGTCCAGCGCGCGCCGGCACAGGATCTCGAGGACCGCGCTGTCATCGAGCCGTCCGCCGTGCTCGTCGGCCAGGGCGCTCTGCGCCTGGCGAAACAGCGCGAACACCTGGGGCGAGAGCTCCAGCCGCACCACCCGGGTCACCAGGTCCGAGTTCGTGGGGTCGCCCGGCCGGTCGCCACGCTTTCTGCCCGACACCAGGGCCTCGATCTGCCGCAGGTTCTTGCCGCGGGCTGCATCGAGCCATTCGGCTTCGGTCGCCGCCGTCGCGATGCGCGTCAGCTCGCGTACGGCGGAGTACGGCAGTGCGCCGTCGCCGAGGCTGGCTTCGATCAGCGGAAGCT